>Ga0115856_100441_pt1 | contig 10609 bp, 7 predicted proteins | sample InSIn4gowninarea_FD_83870 | JGI IMG/M metagenome (GOLD analysis project Ga0115856, IMG submission 83870)
CATTAGATCTATAGAACCGGAAGTTTTATTTCCGATGGTTAACTCTTGCCAGCATGAGAAGAGTAAAGAGATTTCCTCTTCTTCAGATCACACCTAAATTGTACCCAGGGTTGCGTTGACTGTATTATATTTAATATACATAGGAGACAGAAACATTTTCATGAAAATCGAACCAATCACAAAATAATAATTTAGTAAATAACAATTAATAACTTTCATTGTACAAAGTTGTAAATTTTTAGTCTCTCTTTTTTCATCTGCTAAAATCAGCTAAAATCCAACTATTCGGAAAGAAATTCGAAAAAATGAAAATTATCGTTTTCTAAGAAGTTTCTGTTACCTTAAATGAATTAAAATCGTAAAAACAAGGCATAAAAATCATTAGGGTATTTTCTTTAATGTTTTGAATTTCATTATTTCGCTTCTTATGTAAAAACATTTATTTCGTATGTGCAATACTTTCATAAAAATTAAGGTGTACTTTATGCTGATAAAACGATTTGAAGCAAAGGAATTCGAGATTCAAATTAGTAATTTAATTCCAAAACGTGTGAATTTTAAATGTCAAAATGAATAGTAAACGCAAACTAATAACCTACTACGCACATTTGCCACTATTATGGATGCCGACCTGCTGCCTTCGGGAAATTAACGTTTCTTCCCTGCACGGAAGGCACATGCACCTTAAAGAACATGGATTTTTTAAATTATGTGTGGACAGATTAAATAATTGGCAACAGCAAATAATTACGATCTTGGCACGTGAATATTTGCAGAATTTGTTTTTAAAAAATGCTAGTTGTGGGTATAATAGTAAATTTGTTTTCGTTTTATTCATTGTGTTTGTCGGTGTTGTATTGATGCACAGGCAGTAACACCCTGTCACTTTTGAGAAAAATTTCTAGAAACCTTATTTTCTAGAAATATAGTAGAGAAGTCACATAAAAGTTACAGTGCTATATCGTCTTACCGTAATTTCTGGAAGATAAGTCGCGGCTTATACGCGTTAAAAAGTTAAATTTTATCTACTGTGGCCTATGCGCCAGTGCGGCTTATACGACAGGGCCTTTTTTTCGTCCACCATGTCTTATTTACTCTTTTCTAAAAATCACAATTCTACGCTATGACGAATTTACAAGAATTGAAGTCCCGGAGTGTATCGTTTGCTGAAAACAATGTTCTACAATGTTCGTTGTTTTAGACTTGGCTTGCACCGAATACGATGTTCCATGCGACTTTGAAACAGCTGTCTGCCCCTCTTTGTTATTAACTTGCTCCAATACGTTGACTTTTATTATTGTATTTAAGTTAAAGACTTAAAATATATTTTCTTTTTAAATATAATTTATATATTTGCACATATATTATTTTTACAACATATTATTTGTATATTTTATATTTTTTGCACGAATTATATTTTATATTTGTTTACTTGAATACAAATATCGAAATAATTTCGTGTAAGCAATTTCGGTGATGCAGCTTATATGCTGGTGCGGCTTATCTGCTGAAAATTAAATTTTTAAAGCCAAATTTCTCAGGTGCGGCTTATACGATGGTGCGGCTTATCTACCAGAAATTATGGTACTTGTATGTGCGCTTTCTCGTTTCATTACGTCAACTGTGGCTGAATGGCTAGCGCTGTGGTCTTCAGTTTAGCAGTTCGCGGGTTCGATTCCCTCCTCGGGATTGTGTGCTTGTAGTGGCTCGGAATCCACTTTAAGCAGTAGGTCCCGGTCTAAGTAGCTCTCGTGTGCAAAAAATGACCGTACAGCGATAAACCAACGAACCAATAATTCTCGTTTCATTATTAAAACATGCAATCACTTCAGTTTATTAAAGATAATGAGAAAGTATTTTTATGACAATTATTAGGTTCATTTCAACGTTCAGATGTTTATTTTAAATAATTTACTATTTTTCTTGAATACACTTAAAAATTTATCAATTTTTCAACAAAATGATGACGTCTTTAAATAAATTCATGGCTCATCTTTCGTGATAATATTGTTGCTAATAATGTTGTACTTGAGATATCGTTGTTTCTCTACATGCTTTGCCTATACGACGTAATGGTGTGCGAAATGGTTCAAGAGCGAAAGAGCCCAATGAAAAATGTGTTCATTCCAATCGAACCTCGAATAATAAGTGCTTCTGCCTTTTATCACAGTGGGTACAATTTAGGTGTGATCTGAAGAAGAGGAAATCTCTTTACTCTTCTCATGCTGGCAAGAGTTAACCATCGGAAATAAAACTTCCGGTTCTATAGATCTAATGATCACATACACCGCGTTTATTCGGCGAGTTTGGTGGTGTCAAGCATGGTTTTTAATTTCAGAACAATAGCAATAAATTCCTGAAAGTTGTCCTTGGGTATAGGTGTATAGTAAAGTGGCTATGTGCTATTAGATGAGAACAGTTACTGTGCCACCTGGTGATAAACGACAGAGTTAGAGTACCGATATCGAAATACGTGACAAAGGGGAAATTGACTTACAAAATTATAAAACATGCCATAGATTTAGTTCAAAAATACACCTTTGTGAGTATCAAGGCTAAGAATAAAATCTTTAAAATGCACATATGTGTTTGTTGGCGATATCCTACACTGCGATGTAACGAAATGATTTCACAAGAAAAAGAAAACAACTAGTTATTCCGAGATAAGTTTACTTTTGATGTTCAAACGTTTCTCCGTCAGCTGCAATGCACATCTGGAAGCCCGAAGATACAGAGCGTAATAAAAATAAATTAATATTAATACTAACATATAACAACTGATATGGTCTATTTGAGTTGGCTTTCCAATAATCATGTAGTTGGTTAATTCATTTATTTACGACTGCATGAAAGGGGCATAGCTGGAAAATGGAAATGTATATTTAGTTGGTTACCGTGAGTGATGAAAATTCTTATGTTGTACGCAACACCTTTCGCCTTCCCATATGAAAATCTGTTGCCAAGTTGTTTTCACCAATAGCCGCTAAACTCCATTATCCTGTTTATGATATAAGACCCATATTAATTCCATTATGCCGGTAGTTTGTAAATGTAGCTTTCCCGCAAAATCCCTTTTACTGAGGGGAAAAAAACTACAAAGTAATCACCATTTTGTTACATGACGAGTTCTATGCGGATGTTAGGTAGGAAAGCACTGTCAATAACTGTGTTGTTTATCTCTAAGTGTGTTAAAATAGTTTAACATCATTATGACATTAAGAATATCAGGTTCAGTGTAGTTTTCTAGAGACCTTAATTAAGTAATTTGTTCCACCTACGAGAGCACGCTAATTACACTTAAAGAATAAAGCAATTGCAACTTTAAATCATCTACTTGTAGTAATTTTCAGCAATTACTTTATGTGATACATTAATTATTGGTTCTAAAGGTCAAAGGGCTTTCACCTCACGTCAAATATTTTTATTTTAGGAAAGGTTGAATTTTTCTGCGTCTACAGAATTTTCGAGCATTTCCATCACGATCCGCCAACAGTTTCACGAATAAATCTCGATTTGTTTGTCACATCTCTTGCATAAATACATACATCGAATACACACGTCGGATGCATAATCACGAGTTTAGTTTTCTCGATTACCGCGACATTTGCACTCTGTAATTGCCGCATGACGTGCTGGGCAGGGCCAGAAATTCACGAAAGGGCTATCTTTAGACGAAAATTTCTATTCGGACCACAGTAGCGGCATTCGACTGTTTCGAGAGAAATAGAAATGGATCGTGCCGCGTTCCGAAACGCACCGTGCGGCCTGGACATTTGGGATTCCACTGTGTACTCGGTCGTCTGGTCGATGCTGGGCGTGGCCCTCGTGGCACGCATCTCCTCCCATGCAATGTACTCCCACATATTTTTACAGATCATTGGGACCCGGCAAGGGTAAAGGTCGTTGGACGTTCTCTTGGGACGGGTCCACATGTTAGATCGTGAAAGAATTGCAAACTTCTGATGCGGCGTGATTCTTCCATTGTTTTACGTATTTCTGTCTGTAAATGGTTTTGCAAGTCCAGGCTTTTATAATGGCTTTGTTAAATCCAGTTGTAATCTGACGATACATTTTATGAGTTCCAAAACTGGCAATTATTCAGCATGTGATGCAGTATAACTCAGTCGATTCAAAGGTACATGTTATCTTCTATGTAAGCATAGTTAGCATTTGTATATCGAGGATGTTTTTTAACCTGTCAATACATCCTCGGACCTCCTGAGGGTTTAATTTTGCTGGACATTAGCACCTCCCTGGGATCATTGAACATGCCAAAATTTGCCGTCCTGAGTGTCCTGGACGGTGGTTCGAAAGATGTCCTCGGAACGTATTTGTGCTGCCTGGAAGGCTTGATGCAGAGTTGCTCTCAATTACAGAGTAGTTAGTCAGTTCAGTTCAGTCAGTCTTCAGTCAAGTCTTAAATTAAGCTTACGATGAAATCACACTCAATCTAAACAAACTATCGTGATATCGGTGACACTATCTTTCACCGGATGATCCAAATTGCTTTCTGCGACGATATGAATTTTCAAGCATTAAAAGTTATCAAATTGATAAAAAAAGAGCTTACAAACCCATCTTTATTTCTGTAACTTTAATCGACAATGAACAAAACATTATGTATATCTACGTAGTCACATAATAAACTTACATTAAAAGACGATGAATGAAATTGAATAAAAACAGGTTTTATTCAATGATTTGATAGAATGTACAACTTCTAGTCTTCAAATAGAAAAGACCAGCTACCACCTTCCATTTCTGTACCCATAATCAGACAAATGTTTTTTTAGACGGAATGTCGCTACACATTTCTTTGTTCTGCGATTGGTCAACTCGCAGGGCTCGACAAACCCTGGCACTCTAGATAATTACAAGTGATGCTTCATTCATTTCTGACTGAGCATTCGTGGTGTCAATCTTTAAAGCAGAGATTTTGTGTTTGGAATTGGACTTAGTATACGACATTTGAAAGTCGTTTTCATGTTTTTGCTGAAGAAGAAAACTGTATCCTTTTTTTTTTATAAATCCATTTTTGCTTAGTGGATAGAACATAATGCAAATCAACAAATGGAGCTAATTAATTAAAAACAAATTAAATTAAAAAAAAAATATAATTTTGTGAGCCATTTTCAAATAAAAGAATTTTTTGACGTAATTAATTTCTGACATTTATTACCATTATAATGATAAATTTATTGATCTAAGAAAAATTGCGAAACAAATTTGTATATGTTGCTTTGGAAGGACATACAGACGTGAACAAGCAGTTTCGTCAATGAAATAGATTAAAAGTTTAACAAGGTCTCGAATAACTGATTCAAACTGAAAGAATTCTCGGATGCTGTGTGTCAATAACAAATTCAGCTTCTAAAGACTATCGAAACCCAAACTGGCCAAACCCAAACAATCTCTAAAGTTTCATCAATGGTAAATAATGTGCTATAGAAGATATTTTTACATAGAATAATTTAATCATATTGTGGTATTTATGGTAACGAGATGGCCGATCTGCTTGCTAAGAAAGGAGAGGCAGTTCTTCTGAGGCCGCAATGAACGCATGCCTCTACTCCATAAAACTTCTGACCTCCCACATCTTTTGATGGATTTTTAAAGATTTTGCCTTCCAAGGTAATATAGGCAAACACTGCAGTATTCTCTCGATGGACCACTATTAGTGCTGGCTACCCGTGACTTTTTGCTGTGTCTTCTTTTAGACTTTTGCAAATTACATGATTGCCTACAGGCTTATTTATTTCGTTTGAATCTAGTTGACTTCCATTCTATGCGTTATGTAATAATGAACATCCGATGACTTTGGGACATTTAAATGAATGTGAGGCTCTTGGAGCCTTTCCCTGTAGATTCCAAAGATAATGGCAAGCAAGAAGTTTAATAGCCTCATGGCCAATGTAACTGGCATTTGACAAATGAATAATTTAATCATTTAAGAATGTTAATTATGCTTGCAAACATACTTACGTTAAAAAAAGTTATTTAACCGATACCAGGGCCAAGATTCTTTCTAGCATGTAGAATGAACAGGTAAATCCAAGTTCCAAGTTGGATTGTCTAAGATGTCCGAATGTCTATGATACAGAGTTACCTCCACCCAACGAGACTCTCAGCAGTTATAGCACCATCGTAAAACTATCGCCCTCTCAAACAGAAAATCATTCCTTGTTATTGTAGATTGGTACTTCATTAAATTGGTATAAATTAACTGTGTGATTAATTTACTTCTTTCTCCCCTTAATCGAAGTAGATTCTATCCTTACTTATATTTACCAACCCTTAACCGTGAATATAAGTCGGTGTAAAAAATGCTTGAGAAATATGGCGCATATGAACTCGTTTGTCGACAAATTAACGCATGACCACCCCTGAACTATAATGAGAAGCCAGGAAAACTGGTAAGGGTTTACATTTGAATACATATATGCATATATTATACCATGTGCGCATGCAAATAACGAAGTTCTGCATGTGCACATGGTTATGTGATGCAGGCGCCGAAATGGGAGAACAGATGTCTGACAAAGGTTTTAGATTCGTACCTGCTGCTTAAGTTGCAGTTTTCAAGATTTAAATGACTTTGAAAATGACGTTATCTTTGGTGCTCTAGGGATAGAGAATGATCATTTCATGTGTGTGCCTTATATTTTGGGTAACAGTTCTCAGAAAAAATAACTCGAAAAAATGTGACCATCGAACGATTGATGAAAAAACTTAAATAAGATTAGACCTGCAATATTTCTTCGTGTTTCTGTGTATGGATTTCAATGCTGGGGCACAACAGTATGTCAGAGTGCTAAATGTTAACTTGACCATTATTAATATGGGCTTAGAGTGTGCCGAAATCCTGCTAGTTAACTGTTTTGAACCATACAGCACAAAGATTTACCCTTTTTGTCAATCATGCCAACACCGCCATTTACCTGTTGGTGACTGCAAACATGTTCCTTGTTCTGATGAGTCTCGTTTCCAATCGTATACGCTGGAAAGTGTGTACAAATGTAGAAAAAAATCATAAATCTATAGATCCTACTCGATAAGGTTATGAGGCATGTATAGATTGTGTTGTATGAGATCTCAGATACTTTTAACGACGACTTGGACAAGTGATATGAATGTAAGCATCCTATCTGGTACTTACACCCAGACATATCTATTGTGCATTTCGATGGACTTGGACAACTCCAGCAAGACAATGTGACAATCACATGCCGATAATTGACAGAAAGTAACTCTAGGTACACTGTTTTGACTTAAGATCCTTCCATTAATTGCCGAAATCTTCAGAGATGAACATTAATAAGCATTTCTAAGATGACTTGCAACATGCTGATCAGAAGAGTTTCCCAACAACTTGCAGTCCCAGTGGATTTGCGGACTGTTCTGCAGGATTCATGGTGTGAATTGCCTCCAGGATATGTCCAAGCATTAGTCGAGTCCATTCCATAGAGTGTTGTGGCAGGTTTACGTGCCTTAAGGGAACCTGTACATTATAAGACAGGTGCACCAGTTTTCTGGGTCTTGTTTTTCTTAACTACAAGAAATACACTATTACAGACGGATCAAATACTACAAACAGTCCGGATTTACTAAATTAAGAAATGTTTCATCATTCGATATTCTTTTTAAGTAGAAACTGTAAAAATAAAGTTATATATATATATATATATATATATATATATATATTGAATTAGAGTAATAGAGATAGAAATAATTTAATTCAGCTCATGGTGTTTACAAAAATTTACAGAATTTTTAATGACTATTAAAATGAGGAATTGTGGGTTGTAAATATTGCTGTGTTTTTTTGTATGTGTGGGAGAAAAGTCAAATAATAAATGAGAAAATTTGCGCATATGCAGCATACTAATTCCACACTACTTATATATAGACAAAAAAGCAAAGAAATCTGAATCCAAATTTTATAAAACCAGTACAAGAATAAAGCTAAAATAAAATCAAAATGTGTTTATTCCTTAGCACTTCGTCAGTGACCCAACTAAGAAACTAAACACGAAAATAGGTGTTTCTAGTTTAGACCATGAGCTATTGCTAAAACATATGATCTAAATAATTGTTTATTTTCTTAGTTGGGTCACTGACGAAGTGCTAAGGAATAAACACAATTTGTTCTTATTTTAGCTTTATTCTTGTACTGGTTTTATAAAATTTAGATTCAGATTTCTTTGCTTTTTTGTCTCCCTCTCTCTCTCTCTCTCTCTCTCTCTCTCTCTCTCTCTCTCTATATATATATATATATATATATATATATATATATATATATATATATATATATGTTTGAAATGGAGAAAAGAAAAATGATTAAGACCAGTGCTGGATATTATAATTTTAAAAATAATTTGATTCAAGAAAACATATTTCTTTAGATTATAATTGCAATGCTCTCTGTTTCTTTTAAGAAATGCAGCTCTCCCTTTCATACGAAGAAAATTAAAAAAAAAAGAAAAGTTCTTCTGCTTACACTTTCGTAAAATCTGTTTAAGTGCATTTTAACCTTGTATAATAAAAAGTATAAAAAAAAATAAACTGAGAAATAATTGCTGTAAAAGTGACTTTTGAAAGAATTCTTTTTTTTTTTTTTTACTCCCGCACTTTCTTCATAAGTCTTTCTCCGGTTTCTTGTTATCTCTTCTGCCTCTTCATCTTCCTTTTAACTCTCATCATCTTTTCTCTCTCAAAACTTCCGAAATATAGATCCGGCTCTGTTTACTCGTGGTTCTTATTTGAAAAAACTGGGATTCTGAGAATTTTCGGGAAAGAGACTTCGTAATTAACGACAGAAAAGCGAAAGGAGTTCAAAAACGATTCTTCAGCTGTTCATATTTTGACGGTGTGACGCTGGATATGTTAATATAATGCGAAATTAAAAAATACTGTTGCGCAAACTGTTGTTTTATTTTTCCTGTAATAAATGTTACTTAGCAAGAATGCAGTATTTACAGGAAATACTGACAGAATAATGTAAGTCTTATAAAATGAGTAGAGTGCTATGGTTGGGCTAAGAAGCTTGGTGACAATTTGGCGCTTTTGAAACATGTATTTCTCAAAATAAAGATGTTATTGTTATAAAAAGTGTTCGAGTTCTATTTCCGTAGCACTGAACTTCGAAGCCAAAATTTGTATGGTTTAGGCAAAATCTGGAAACTTTTGATTAGTGATATAGAAGTCGCAATAGAATTACCATAGAATAACTTAAAGTTTGAATACGTTCCAAGTCTGACTTCTTGTCTACTCCCTAAACTCTGTAAAACAGTATAAAAATAGATTCAGATATTAAAGATACCGAATGCCCGAAAAATATTCTGAAAATCAATGAGAGGAAAAAAAAAAGGAGTTTGAAATATTTTATTGCTCGGTAAAACATAGACATTTTATCCCACCAATTGAGGGGGGGACTTATTTCACCAAACCCGTGGCCGCTGTAGGATGACCTGCTGTCCGCTTCATCACTCGACTTGGTAAACTAATTCCGTTGTGAAACATGTTGCTGGAAATGTTACTTGATTTGCGAATTTGCGGGATGAAATTCCCTGTGGTTTCCCAAACATATGCCCAAAACCGATACATTTCTACGCGTTCCTTTCTCATAAATGATTTTTTAAAACCATCATTTATTTTTTTGACATCCGATATGTTCACGGAAGATCGACTCTTTTAACCTTTTTCATTGACAGCTCGTCGAATTAAAGTGAAGACATGCTATGCGCACCAGTTCTTTAAAATTATATTTAGCTTGATATTTAAAAAGTTGTGATACATCACATGTGACCAACAATTTCAGAAAATATTTGTATGTATTTTTGGTCTTATTGTAAACTATTCGCTGTCTGTTCTATTTAACTTCGACTGTAACTGATTAGAAAAAAAAATAGAATTCGCTTTCGATCATTATTTGTTGGCATTCCTTTGTGGTAAAAATAAAACGCGTCTATGTGAAGAGGGAGTTGAAAATGAAGATACAAAAGTAGAAACGTTTGGGCTTCAACATTTTCGCAAAGCCAAACCAATTATCCAGGCCAGCAATGTAATAAATGTTGAATTTCGGACTTAAAAGCTCGTGCCGCGTTTTCAAATGGCGAAACTGTAACCGGCAGCAAGACCGTTGTTTTTTAGATATCTTTTTTATGCCTAATTCTACCTTTTTCATGTTTTACCAGCCGTTATAGTATGTTTGTTTGACTTCGAGAGAGACGGTATGCATAATCGGAATCGCCATTTTTTCTTGAAAGTTATCTAAATGCATTTTCTTGATGTTCAACATCGCTTAAATCCAGTGGCGGCTCGTGCATAGGCACTGTGGAACTGCAGCACCCCCAATTTACAATCTGTTTTATCAAAAATATTCCGTATAAATGAATTTTTTCTCCTTTACTTCATTTTTAATACGTACTCGTACGCATTCTTAAAATTTCGTATCAGTAGCCATCACCTAAACCACGAAAAACTTACGAAAACCACGCACGGAACTGTTAAGATGCACAGTGCCATTGCGCGATAGGAAGCAGATTCACGCGCAGGGGGGGGGGGGGGGGGAAAGGGGGGTTTCTTGGATTTGTGGTTTTGTCTGGGGGGG
>Ga0115856_100863_pt1 | contig 10602 bp, 8 predicted proteins | sample InSIn4gowninarea_FD_83870 | JGI IMG/M metagenome (GOLD analysis project Ga0115856, IMG submission 83870)
AAGGATTTGTGAGACCAATGTGTCACCCTTAGGTGCACCATTCCTCTTTCAAAAGAAGAAGGATGGGACTCTTAGACTCTATATTGATTACAGAGGGTTGAATTAGATAACAATATTGGATTTTCATATGCAAAGATAGCCTTTCCCTTGACAGCCCCTTTTCGAAGAAGATAACCCTTCTCTATGAACACCTATATACCAAAGTACTTTTGATAAGTTAAAGGTAGCTCTAGTGTGTCTAATCCAACCTTAAGGTTGGCCCACTCTAGTAAAACCCCTTGAAATAATAATAGATGCTAGTGGTTTTACCAAATGGTTTTACCAAAAGTGTAATTTTGAGTTAGGAAGGTCATGTCATTGCTCAAGGATCCAAGACCCATAAAAAGAATTATGCCACCCTTGACTTGGACTTAGTGTATATGCATTAAAGTTATGGAGACATTACTTTTTGGGGTAAAAGGGTTACCCTAATGATTGAAATGGACTTTACCTACTAGGACAACCTTATCATGCCTCAAAGAAGATGGTGAGCTATTTGCACTTAGTAGAGTTCGTTTACAATGCTTCTTAACATTAAGATGACCCCCTTCAAGGCTTTATATGGATATGTTTGTCTTACTCCTTTGAACTGGTCCGATCCATTGGTTAGAATGGAAGTTTCCCGTCGGATGATTGAAGAGATGAAAAATCAGATGAGTGGCATTAAAAAGGATATATAAGCTGCTCAAGATAGACAAAAAATTTATGCAGAAAAAAAAGAGACTAAGTAGACACCTTGAGGAAGGAGATATGGTGTTTCCTTGAGTACAGCCCAAGAGGAGTTCTTTATCCGTGGGAAAGTACAACAAACTATCTCCCAGGTTTTGTGGATCTTATGTGATCACTAAGAAGATTGGTGTGAGCAGGCTTATGAGATTCTTCTTCCACCAAAATTAAAGACCCATAATGTTTTTCACGCTAGTCTCCTTAAGAAGTATGTGCCTGATGTGTTGCAGATCTTAGGTGGTGAGCAAATTGTTTTTGAGGCTCAAGGGTAGTTGAGCCTTGAACCCGAAGTTATTCTTAAGACCAGGGAGAAGTCTCTTAGGAATCGGATAATAAGAGATTATCTTGTAAAATGGAAGTTTCACCCCGTTGAAGATGCCATTGGGAGTGTGAGGAGGAATTCGTGAAGAACTTCCCCAACTTCGCTCGATGAGGACATCTCGATTTCGAGTGGGGGAGGATGTAAGATTCCTCTTACCTTAGAGTAAAATTTGATATGTAAAAAGATTCATTGTTTCGTCCAAAAATAATTAATTTTTGTCAGTCTAAATAGAAATGATTAAAGATCAATAAGCCCAAGACCCACCTTGGTAAAGTGAGCACTGGTATATGCAACCATGCAAGTGTGTGTGCAAATGTGCACTAATGTGCACCCCCAAATATTAACAAAATAATTTTAAGAAAATAATGTTCGCATTAATTTAAAATTAATGTGAGAAAATGATCTCCCATCTCCTAACCTTAAAAATATTAAATTCTCATGCATAGAGCTAATTAAATTAATATTCTTGGTGCAAACCTTAGGTTTGGTCATTTAATTAAAAAGCATGCACTAGAAGGGTTAAATCCTAAGGTTGAAGGCCTAAAGGCTTGGTTTAAGGGTTAAATCCTAAGGTTGAAGACCTAAAGGCTTGGTTTAAGGGTTAAAAATAGATAAGAGCTTTTATTAGAAAAGGGGAAAGCTCTAGAGGAACCGTGCCCCCTTATCATGCCTTGCTTATCAAGATAAGTGCAAAAATAGGGAGGCTAGGCCAATAATAGAAGATAAGAGCTCGTAATCCCATGTAATTAGCCAAAAGCAATGATCAAGGGCCAAGATTGAATCTAGTCTAAATTGGGGAGCTCATCTGGACCAGTGAAAATGTTTATAAATACCCCCCTTCTTGTAGGCGCCTGTTGTTGTTGATCCCTAGGAGAAGAGAAATTAATATTTTTACTCCTTTCCCTATGCTGTGCACATCCCTCTATGCCTTATTTAATAATTAATCACTATACCCTTACCCTTTTTGAATCTATGTACCGGTGGTACATCTTTAATTATTCTTAAAGTTTCTCTTTGGAGTTGAGAGGACCAGGGTACTATTAACTTGGGAAGACCCCGGGAGTACAAGTCTTAAAGTGGACAAATCTTCTCCACCAAAAACTCAAATTTGCAGAAATTCCCAGAAAAGAGGTATTTATGTGCTTTATTTTTTCAAAAATTAATTTTTAGCATAAAAAACATTTTTTTCTACTCAAAGGCATTTAAATCATGCCTAAACCCTATCCATGGGTAAATTAATTAAAATCTTAACCTTACCCCTTTCCAAAAAAAATTTTGAATAGTACCTTAGGCTAAAACCTTAACCCAGGGTCATGCTTTTTCTTAAAAAGACTTTCAAAAATTTAATTTTTGGTTTATAATGGACCCATATGATTAGGATAATTTTCTTCATGTAACCATAGAAATATTGAAGGTCCTCTCTCAAAAATTTATAGAGAGAGTGCAAAAATCTAGAGAGAGAATAACTCTTCTAGAGAGAGAAGATATCTAAATTTGATGAAACCTTAAGTATAGGTGTAGTACAACATTTAGAACCCATATCTACCCTCATCTAGTCTCAAACCCTAGAGTGAGGTAGGAAAAATCCTAGAGAGAGAAAGTATCAAAAATTAATGAAACTTTAATCATGGATTCTTAACACCATTTAGAGGTTATTTATGACCCTAAACTTTAATTTCCTCAAAAAAGTTGGATTTCCATACTTAGAAATTTTTGGTAAATTTTTACTATCGTCGAGAGTGCTTCAGAACCTGTTTTCAGGGCTCTTTATCTCTCTGTCCTTTCAAAATTTGAGGATACAGTAGATTGTAATATTGTCTACAAAAGTTTTCTCTGAAAGTTTTGTCAAATTCCTAACAGATTAAGAGGAAATCATCCTCCAATGTTGTCCAGAGTTAATTTCTGTGGTTTTCTGCAGAATTCTGGTCTCAAACCAATTTTGGAGTCTATTTTTGGAGATCTTAGACTCAAAATCTGAGAGTCTTTAGCAGGAATAAAATTGTAGATAATTTGTCAGAGGAACAACTTTGTTATTCTGAGTTTTCTTAGATTCCTGATCAGAAAAAAGATACAGAAGGTTAAAGAAGACCTCTCATAACAGCTTTGACTGAAAAATCTAGTCATGGTTTAAAAATGATTTTTTCCTAGGGATAAGCCCTAAGGGTAGTTCAAGTGAATTGATTAAGGCAAATTTTAATCGTGACCATGGTTTGGAAAATGACCCAAAGGGTAGATTCTACTTGCAAATTGGAATTTGTATTCTCTTCGTTTCATGTGCATGAATGCTGGAAAGAACCATTGCAATTTATTTTGGAAAGAGTTGGTTGTGATTGAAAAATACATTTGTGTACAGTGGAACGGGAGGATCCCCCGGCTCATGGTTGTCGCCATTGTGGGGCAACATGAGTGTTTATGTGTGAAGGTGCGGCTTACGGGTAGGCCTCTTCTATCCGTGAAGGCGTAAGAGAATTGTGTCCCATGTGTGCCCCTTTTTCACGTGTGCGTCATGCGGATAGGCTCCCTAATATCCGTTCAGTCGTCGATATATGGGAGGAGTCCCATGTAGAGGTACATGCCTACATGAGCACCGTGCGGGTAGGTCTCTTCTATCCGTCGGATGGTGTAGAGAGGAAATTTTGAGTAGTGGTGGTGATGATATTGCCTCGTACTTATGTGGTTAGACCCGTTGGGCACCATAGGGCCTCATGCGAGATAATGATTTTGGTGAACTCCTTTATCTAGAATATATTGAGAGTGTCACTTGGATGGACTTGACTCATCTCTCCGGGTTGTGGTATATAGCCGACTGATCCACTCCGCCGTGATGTGTTAAAGATTCATTGTTGATTGGAATATTGTTTTCAATTTGAATACATTTTGCATCATTATGTGATTATGCATGTTAACCGGTGTGCTTGTTTTTTCGTGCATGTGAACAAAAACTAAACCCCAAGTGTCAGCTAGGGGGCTGGATGGAGCTCTTCTCCTAAGGTACCCGGGCACCAACCCTTCTCCCAAAACAAAATTGATATTCCGGCTCCACTGGTGAGTGGTTGGGCTGGGCGGCTAGACCCATGGTGTTGATCGGGGCTAGGCTCACTCGCGGATCCGGATAAAACTTTAGAGGAGGGGATCGTTAATAAGGAATTTGAGTGTAGTAAAAACACGTGGATTAGAACCTTAGGAAAAATTGGAAAAATCATGAGACCTTGGGATAAAATCAAAAGAAGATTCTCCCTTATCATCGAGGGGTGTGACCATGAGAGATAGCAATGCTACTCTTATGACGTCTTGCACTTCTGAGAGTTGGTAATCGAGAACTTTCGATCGAGGGGTGTGACCATGAGAGATAGCAATGCTACTCTTATGACGTCTTGCACTTCTGAGAGTTGGTAATCGAGAACTTTCGAGATAGCATCTCAAGCTTTAGTCTGATTCTTTTGGAGGAATTGCACCCATTGTCCATGTGCGAGTTCCTTTTGTCAAAATCGTGTTAAGGTTTCCAAAGCGGCCAATCATGGAAAAGTGTGGTGTAAGGCCCCGAGTGTGGGATCTCTCTACCGTGTGTAAGGAAATTCCGCTGTGTATATTGGTCTAGATTGGGTAGAGGGGACCTCACAGTTTTTCCGTGCATGCGAACAAAAACTAAACCCCAAGTGTCGGCTAGGGGGCTGGATGGAGTTCTTCTCCTAAGGTACCCGGACACCAACCCTTCCCCCAAAACAAAATTGATATTCCGGTTCCACTGGTGAGTGGTTGGGCTGGGCGGCTAGACCCATGGTGTTGATCGGGGCTAGACTCACTCGCGGATTTGGATAAAACCTTAGAGGAGGGGATCATTAATAAGAAATTGAGTGCTTTAAAAAAAACACGTGGGTTAGAACCTTAGAAAAAACCAGAAAAATCATGAGACCTTGGGATACATTCAAAAGAAGATTCTCCCTTATCATCGAAGGGTGTGACCATGAGAGATGGCATTGCTACTCTTATGATGCCTTGCACTTCTGAGAGTTGATAATCGAGAACTTCTGAGATAATATCTCAAGCTTTAGCTTAATTCTCTTTGGAGGAATTGCATCCATTGTCCATGTGCGAGTCCCTTTGGTCAAAACCATGTAAGGTTTCCAAAGCAGCCAATCATGGAAAAGTGTGGTGTAAGGCCCCAAGTGTGGGATCTCTCTACCTTGTGTAAGAAATTCCACTGCGTATAATAGTCTAGATTGGGTAGAGGGGACCTCATAGCTGGTATCAGAGCCAAAGGTTTGTAGATAGTGATTGTTTTACCCTTGAAATGAAAGGACCTTTTGTACCTTGGATTTCAGATGGTGTACGAACCAGCAAATTTTGGATTATCGGGAAATTTGGAGCTTTCAGGAATTGAAGATATGTTCTTTTTAGCTATCGAGCACCTTACCAAGATGGATGATGACAAAAAGCAAAAATGTCTACGACACTTTGAGGATCTTTTGTTTCCCACCCGCCATCAACGAAGGTTTAAATGGGGATTTGGACGATACATTCATGTATTCACCACCATAGGAACCCCCATGTTCAAAGAGAACATCAAACTCGTTTTACTCCATGAAAAATTAGCAATGGGAAAAACATGTGTCGTTTACAAAACCATAGGAGAGAGCTTCCGAGCATATAAGAAAAAATTGATTGTCCCTAGCAGTCGTCGTCTAGACGTACCTTATGTCCTCTCCGACATTCGGAGACACATAGAGGGCTAGAATTTTTTTTCCCAATGATGTAATAATTTCTTTTTGTACACCCTCAAAATTATAAAAGATCTTCTTTTTGGAACTTGTTCTTTTGTCACTTGTCATGTGTATCTCAAATTATCTTGTACATACCTTCCCTTTCTTTCACTCAAATGACGGAAAGCCACCATCCCCTAAGCTGCTTGTCAGGAGTACTAGATCTTACGCAGGAAGGTGACTTGATTGCCTTTGCCTTCAGCGTGCTCGCACCTTTGGAGAGTCTTACCAAACGCATTGCTAGAGCTCAAGAAATTGAAGATCGCTTGTTTCCAACCAAGTACCATAGGTGTCGCATGTGGTTCGTGGAGTGAAATATGTCTATAAATCCTAGCCATTGTAGTCTCTTGAAGCTTAATCTCCTTAGACTCATGCTTTTTGATAAACTAGGTCTCATTAGTAGAGTGACATTGTATGGATCTTCACCCCAGAATCGTCGATCATGTAGACAGTTTTATAAGGTTCTTTGTAAATATATCTCACCCCAAAAGATTCACACTGTTGGGAGTGTTTCTTCCCACCTTGCAACCCTTTTATCTCGTTCATTTTATCGTCGCTTAGTGAGAGCTAGACTGCACCAGTGAGAGTGGAGCCTTTTTGTATATGGTCCTCCTTAAAGGATAACATTTTGAAATAAAATTACTCTAATGTCATCTCTTCTTTCTAAGTAGTTTCTATTGCAACTAAAATTAAGTAGTTCTATTGCAACTAAAATTAAAAATTCTCGATGATGTTATAGGAATGGCGTTAAACCAAGGGTGAATCCAAGAAGCCACTTCCACTGTATTCCAACACTTAGGGCAAGATCAAGATGCTGCTCTCAATCTCTACATGGATTATATTAACCATTACTTCACTCGACCTCGTAGACGAGCCTTGATGTGGAGACATAGGTAGAGTTATAATAGACGACAATATATTGTATGTATAGACTTTGGCTATAGAGTTTGTTATGGACCCAATCTTTGTCTAGCCATGCTTATGGAACAACTAGGATTGGTGTATAAGTATAGGATTTGTGGCTCTAGTGTGATGAGAATCTAGGGGAGTATCTCTCTAGATTGAACCATTTAAGCCTATACCTACCCTATAGGAAATTTGAGTATGTTGAAAGATATCATCATTTCAGATTATTTGGAATTGGAAATCAGGACTTTTCCCCGCCGAATTGTAATAATTTTCTTTTGCAAGTGAATAAATGATTTAAGATTGATTATCTCAAAGCTATCTACTATGAGTGAGAGAGTATCCCAAAAATGTTCTTTTAAATGAGTTAATTCTTTTCTCAGCAAGAAGTATTAAGAAGGATGAATCTTCGTAGAAGAGGTGCTGCTGGTCCCAATCATGAAGTTGATAATGCATTGGATCACGATGTCCGTGAAGCCCTTCACAAGGCCCAACCTTCTATATTTAGGGGCGAAGGGAAGAATTTAGGGGAAGTAGCTGAGTCATGGATTGATGCAATGGATGAATACTTGGACGTGGCTAGCTATAATGAAAGAAGTAGGATGGCATTGGCTCGATTAAAGATTGCACAAGTTGCCAAGACTAGATGGAAGAACCATTGTGAGTCCAACCATATTGATCAGAATCACGTAGGATGGGAAGTAATGAAGGAATACCTTCGTCGCCAGTTTTGTCCCCCATAAGAACCGCATGAATGAATTCCTAGAGTTATCGCAAGGAAACCTCTCCATTGAAGAATATCATCAAGATTTTGCCAAGCTCATTCGTTATGCACCTAATGGAATGGTCGAAGAAAGGATCTTGAATAGTTTTGTTCGTAAGTTCAATCCACCCTTGGATCGTCTGGTTAAGAACTCTAAACCAGAATCTATCTCACAGAGGTTGTGGTTATGGCTCAAGACTTTGCGATTGCTTTTCCATCTCGCAAAAGGTACCCCCGCCTCATCGCCCAGCAAACCCCTATAATCACTCTAATGGTCCACCGCCGCAAAAGAGACATCGTGGAACAACTACCTATCATGGTCAAGAAGGATCAAATTACGGCATGGGACATAACCCCAAAAATGTGAAGCTGCCATTCCCAATTTAAGGACCTGCACCCTATGATAATCGACCCCGTTGTTTTAGGTGCAACCAAACTGGCCATCATATGAAGGATTGTTGGATGGATCCTTTACCAAATGTGCCAAATCGCCCAGTTCCGAATCGACCACCCCCTACTTACAAAGACCCCAAGTGCAGCAAGGAAGGAACCCGCCTAACCATCCACCTCCTCCCAAGTTAGAAACAGGTTAGAAACAGCGAAGGCAATAGCCATTCAGGATTATGAAGAGGAGAGAGGTCATATTCACGCTGCGCTGCAGTTGAACACCAGGGTGAGAACCATCAATTTTCAGTCATTCAAGCCTCGGCGAGCTGTGAAGGTAAGGAGTTCAAACTCCTTGTTGATTCTGGAAGTTCTCATTCGTTTATTACACCGGGATGCTTGCTTAAATTAAACTTGAATCAAAGGGAAAGCAATCCAATGCAAGTAGAATTGGCCAGTGGAAAATTACTTATCTCACATCACGAGACGGGTACTCTTCAGTTTTTCTCAATGGGAACCCGACTGAGTGTAATTTTAGAGTTTTGCCCCTTGGTTTTTATGATGGAATCTTAGGAATGGATTGGCTCATTCAAAGTAAAGCAGATATTCATTGTCGTCGTCAAGGACTCATCACATTCCTTGATCGTGATGGTGTGAAAGTCCAAAGTCATGGTAAGTCAGGATCACCCCAGCTCAAGTTAGTCAAAGCCTCCAGTTTACTCAAAGGACTCAAAAAGTGTCAAGCAATTTATGTGGTAAAATTGAATCCAATCGATGCTAAGGAGACTGATTGGCTAAGCGAGTATAGTGATGTATTCCAAGAGGAATCGACAGAGATGCCCCCAAAGCGTGAAGTAGATCATGAAAGGGAGTTGTTACCCGGAGCCCAACCGATAGCAAAGAGGGCTTATAAAATGCCAGTACTACCTGAGGCCATTGAACTAAAAGAGCAACTAAGATAACTATTGGAACAAGGGTTTATCCAGCCCGGTGTATCACCATGGGGAGCGCCAGTGCTTTTTCAGAAAAAGAAAGATGGAACCCTTAGGCTTTACATTGATTATAGAGGATTGAATCAACTCACAATCAAGAACAAGTACCCAACTCCTCGAATTGATGAACTTTTAGATCGATTACATGGAACTCAATTGTTTACCAAGATTGATTTTGTAAGATTCCTCTTACTGCTTAGTTGTGATAATAATATTAATGCTTCAAATAATGTTTGCAAGATAAATTAAAATGGTGTTGAAATTTAGCTGTGGGGCAAGCACTGTGAAAATAATCCAAGGTGTTACCTTGTCAAAGTAAAGTGGCCCAGGACCATGGTTAAATGATACCCTTGAAAATAAATCATATGCTAGCCTAAGGTAGAAATAAATGGTATTGGGAAAACCTTAGGAAAGAATGGAGAAATCAAGGTTGGAGTATGAGTAATAAAATAAAAGGTTAATCCCAAAGGCCCAACCTTAGGAATTGAAATTGAGTATTTTTCCTTGCTAGAAAATTCATAGATATTAGAGATCCCCTGCATTTACTCAAGATGGAGTGTTGATGGAAAACTAGTAAATAAAATAATGAAGAAAAATCACATAGTAAGATATCCTCACATCCAATGGATATTGGGTGTCATTATACATCAACTTGGCATCATGTAAGAGGGTGAGTTAATGTTGAGGCTGCCCAATTTTCAGTAATACTAGAAATTCAGATTATTTTTCTCCCCTCCAGCTGCCAAGAAAAGAGCCATTGAATAGACCCATTAAAGTGACTTCAAAAGAATTAATAAAACTAATAAAAGAAAGCTTTTTGTTTGCTTTATTATTATTATTATTATTATTTTAGCTTATGGGGGGTTAATTAACCCCCCCTTCCCATCAACTACAGGGTTTATTATTATTATTATTATTATTATTATTTTAGCTTATGGGGGGTTAATTAACCCCCCCTTCCCATCAACTACAGGAGGCGGCAGCCTGCGCGCCTGTCGCCTCCCTGTAGTGAGGATGGAGGGGGACCCAAGGCCCCCCCTTGAGCCCCCCATGGCTATAAAAGCCATGGGGAGGGGCTGGGCAGCAGAAGGAACCCCCCCTCACACCCTCTTACTCCCTTGCCCATGTTCTTGTTCCTGTGAGAGCTGCAGCAGCAAAAGAAAGCTCCCCCCCCCTCACATTTTTGCTTCATCCCCTGGTTAGTTGGCTGCTGCTGCTCTGCAGGAAAAAGGTGGAGAGCCCACTATTATCTTGCTCCTCTCCCCCCCTCCTTTGTTGCTTGCAAGAAGAAGCCTACAGAGCAGAAGAGTTTTCCTCACCTTCCTTGTTTTGCTAACCTCTCTCTCAAGCTTGTTGAATGAGCTACTGTAACTTCCAGAGAGCTTCCCATGCCCCCAAGTTGAGTTTGAGTTGAGCTCTAGTAGGAAGGAGAAGCTTTCCCCCCCCCTCTTCCATGATCTTGCTGTAAGAAAACCTACCTCTCCCACTCATGAAATTCATGCTTTCTTGGCCACCTTCAAGAGCTTCCTCTCCCATCCATATGAGAACCTTATGAAGAAAGGGCTCCCACAGTGTTCTACTCCTCCTTAAAGCTCTACTTGAACCCTTCCAAACCACCGGTGAGTGCTTGAATTGCCAAAGCTTCCATCATGGCCATGGCTTCCTCCTCCTCAAGTGCTTGAAGCTCTAGTTGAGGGTGATTCTCCATTG
>Ga0115856_100864_pt1 | contig 10601 bp, 7 predicted proteins | sample InSIn4gowninarea_FD_83870 | JGI IMG/M metagenome (GOLD analysis project Ga0115856, IMG submission 83870)
TCCAGCCTTTTTCAATGGCTTTCTTACGAAGTTCGACAATGTTGCGGTCTGCTTCTTCGGTGATGGAGCTTCAAATGAAGGCACTTTCCATGAAGGCTTGAACCTTGCGTCGATTTTAAACTTGCCAGTTATTTTTGTTTGTGAAAACAACCAATTCGGGGAAGGAACTCCGTTTAGATACGCGAGTGCCTCTGAAACCGTTGCGGAGCGAGCATCTGCTTATAATATGCCGGGCGTTCGTGTCGATGGAATGGATGTTGAAGCTGTTTATCAAGCGACTGAAAAAGCGATTGCTCGAGCAAAAGCGGGGCAAGGTCCGACTTTAATTGAATGTGATACGTACCGGATGTTTGGCCACTTTGAAGGCGATGAACAGAAATACAAAACCGATCAAGATCCAAACCGTGATCGCGACCCGATTGTCGAACTTCGTAAGAAAGCCATTGAAAAAGGCTGGATGACGGAAAAAGAAGCAAATGACATTGAAGCAGCGGCAAAAGAAACAATCAAAGACGCGGTGGAGTTTGCGGAGGCAAGTCCATTGCCAGACTTATCATCTTTATATACCGATATTTTTGCATAAGAATAGGAGGAATGAAAAATGACCAAAAGAGAAGTAACGTTTATGACTGCGATTACGGAAGCAATGGCACAAGCGATGCGAAAAGATGAAACCGTTATTTTAATTGGAACCGATGTAGCTGGCGGAGCAGAAGTCGACCATTTAGTTAAAGACGATGGCCGCTATGATGATGCATTTGGTGGAGTGTTCGGATTATCGAAAGGATTGGTGACTGAGTTTGGACGTGGACGTGTCATTGATACACCGATTGCCGAGCATGGTTATTTTGGAGCAGCTGTCGGAGCAGCGGCGACAGGTTTGCGGCCGATTTCTGAGTTGATGTTTAACGATTTTGTTGGGTTTGCACTCGATCCAATTTTAAACCAAGGCGCGAAAATGCGCTATATGTTTGGCGGAAAAGCGAAAATTCCACTAACCGTTCGAACGGTCCATGGTGCAGGCGCAGGAGCAGCAGCGCAACACTCGCAAACGTTATATGGCCTGTTTGGCGCGATTCCAGGGGTAAAAGTGGTGGTTCCGTCCAATCCGTATGACGCAAAAGGCTTGATGTTGGCGGCGATTGAGGAAGATAACTTAGTGATTATCTCTGAAGATAAAATGCTTTATGGCATGAAAGGCGATGTGCCAGAAGAATATTACACCATTGAAATTGGCAAAGCCAATGTCGTTCGCGAAGGAACGGATTTGACGATTGTTGCGATTGGCAAAATGGTTCAAGTGGCCCAGCAAACAGCTGAAATCTTACAAAAAGATGATATCTCTGTTGAAGTCATTGATCTAAGAACGGTTGCACCTTGGGATCAAGAAACGGTCTTGAATTCGGTGAAGAAAACGGGCCGTTTGATTGTCATTGATGAATCAAATCCGCATAACAACACCGCAACCGATATTGCGTCTGTTGTCGCCGATAAAGCGTTTGATTATTTGGATGGTCCGATCAAAACCGTATGCGCACCAAATACCCCGGTGCCTTTTGCGCACAATTTAGAGCAGGCGTATATTCCGGATGTGAAGAAAGTGTTAACTGTCGCAGAAGAATTGATTATCGATTTGCAGAAAAAAGCAGTTAGAGTTTAGGAGGTGAGCTTGATGAGTGAAGTCATTGTAATGCCGAAGTTGGGAATGACCATGACCGAAGGAACGATTGTGGAGTGGCATAAAGAAATCGGTGAACCTGTAAGCGAAGGCGAACCTGTTTTAACGATTAGCTCGGAAAAATTAACGCAAGAATTGGAAGCGCCTGCATCGGGAATTTTACTTGCGAAAAATGCGGAAGTGGATGACCTGTTAGAAGTAGGTGCGGCGATTGCGGTGATTGGCGAAGAAAGGGGAGCGGTTCAAGAGGTTGCCGCTGCGGTAGCGGTTGCTGATCGGGAGGAAACGGAGATAGCTGTTAATGTAGCTCCATCTGCACCAGCTGCTCCAGTCCGAGAGTCAGCACCAAAGAAAGTACAAGGGGAGCGGATTTTCATCACCCCATTGGCAAGGAAAATGGCGAAAGAACATCAATTGGATATTGCGTTGATTGAAGGAACAGGTGGAAACGGCCGGATTACGAAGCGTGATATTGAGCGTGCTTTGCAAGAAGGCAGACCTGTTGCCGTGGCCGAGCCAGCTCTGGCTCCGGTTCAGACTTCAGCTCCGGCTCCAGCTCCAGCGAAGGCAATTCATAATGAAAATATTGGTGCTGGGCTGAATCCAATGCGAAAAGTGATAGCGCGTAACATGCGTCGAAGCTTAGAGCAAACTGCACAATTGACGTTGCATCGGAAAGTGAGTGCGAATGCATTAATTGATTTCCAAGACACTTTGAGAAAGCAAGTGGAAGAAGCTGATTTGGACGTCAAGCTTACGGTCACGGTATTGGTTGCAAGGGCGGCAGTTCTCGCTTTACAAGATATGAAGCAAGTGAACTCCCACTATGTGGATGGAACCTTGACAGAATTTGATGAGGTGCATCTAGGGATTGCGACTGCTTTGGCGGATGGTTTAGTTGTTCCTGTTGTCAAGAATGCCCATCAAAAAACGATTGGCACCCTTGCGAAAGAAATCAAGGAAGTTTCAACGAAGGCTAGAAACGGCGAAGCTAGCGGCGATCTTCTATCTGGCTCAACGTTCACGATTACCAACCTTGGTGCAAGTGGAATTGAATATTTTACCCCAATTTTAAACACACCAGAAACAGGTATTTTGGGCGTAGGTTCCTTCCAAGAAGAATTGGCATTGGATGAGGATGGGCAAGTGAAATTAGTGAAGAAAATCCCACTTAGCCTCACGTTCGACCATCAAATCGTCGACGGTGCAACAGCAGCAGAATTTCTCAATAAACTAACAAAATATACCGAAACCCCTTATTTGTTGGTGCTTTAGGGAGTTGAGGGATATGGTGACAGGCACTTTCCAGAATTTTGGGAGGTGCCTGTCACTATTTTTATTATAGGCGCTTTCTCAAAATTGCTTGTACAAAAAGCATGTTAAAACGTAAAGCGTGAAACCTGTTCACCATGAATCATAAGTCCGTCTATTTCTTTGAATCCCACTTTCTCATAGATACGTTTTGCGTGTTGATTAGTAGGTTCATAGGAAAGTGTAATAGTTTGATGAACATCCTCTTTCCTATTTTTTATATCCTCTATGACCAGTTGAACCGCCTGTTTTCCATAGCCTTTCCCCTGGTGGTGTTGATCAATCATTATACGATAAATCCAGTACTCGTGGTCATCTTCGTCAATCCCATACAGTGTGAAACCAACCATTTCATCCTCAAAATAGATTCCTTTTGCATGGAATTCCTCTAGAAAATTCAATTGAGCTAGTGAAACCGCATTTGACGCCACAAACTTCACTTGATCTTCCCGGACACGTAGGGAAATAGCTTTAAGCCAATTTTCTTTTGAAATGGTTTTTAAGTACAATTTGGACATAAAAATTGTCCCTCCTGAATTGTTATTTGGCTATTTACATTTTACAGGATAGGACGAGCAATTTGTTCCATTATTCAAAAAGAGACAGAGTGTCCTGCCATTTTCTACTCGAAAATTAAGTGCGGGTTTTATGACTTGTGTCATAGGGACAGTTGTAAGAAAAAGGTGAGCATAATCTTCTCTTGCCGTTATAGTGATTTCGTCTTTACTAAGAATCTTTTTGCTCTATATAAAGTACAAGAGCAAATTCATATCTCTTACTGAACTGGTAAATAATATTCAGGAGGTGACAAAATGGAAAAGGAAAAATTAAAACTCACATCTTCTGAAATTGGGACCCTATGGGGAGAATACGTAAATGGAACAGCCGTTGATATTATAAATAGATATATGGTCACTATTATTGAGGATGGGCAAATTAAAGCTCTCTTTGAGGATGCGATCAAGACATTCGAAAAGCAAAAACAACAAATCGTTACTTTTATAAAAAATGAAGGGTTTCCAGTTCCAATAGGATTTACTGAATCTGACCTTTTTCAAGGTAAACCGAGATTGTTCACGGATATATTTTGCCTAAATTATTTGCATATTATGACTTTGCATGGATTGTTAGGACACTCAACTTCATTGGGCGTTTCTGTTAGAAAGGACTTACGGTATTTTTACGACTCCTGTGATGATGATGGGAAGAGGATGTATCATCAAACAATTGATTTATTGCTTGAGAAAGGGAGTTTTCAGAGAGACCCTTTATTTTATCCAGCTCAAACCCCTCAATTTATTTCAAGCCAAGACTTTACAGATGGATTTTTCGGAAAGGGCAGAAAATTAGCAGCAACGGAAATTATAAGTATTTCTTTCAATCTTAAGAAAAGTATTATGGCAAAAACTCTTTCAATTGCATTTAGTCAAGTCGCTCAAACAAAAGAAGTGAGAAAGTTCTTAACGGATTCCCAGAACACAGCAGATGACCAAATAAAAACATTTTCAAAAATAATGCAAAAGGATAACTTACCAGTTCCGAAATCCTGGGAAACAGAAGTGACAACTTCGACGGATTCTCCTTTTTCAGATAAGTTAATGTTGTATCATATCGGTTTCTTATTCCAAGCTGCACAAAACTATCATGGGACAGGTCTTGCTTCATCTATGAGAACAGATCTTGTAACGACATATGAGACTACAATTTTGAAGAATCTGTTGGTAACGAAGAAATGGTACAACCTTATGGTTCAAAATAAATGGTTGGAACAGCCACCACTTGCTCCAAATAGAGCAGAAATTGCAAAAGAAGTGTAGTTAGGAAGGGACCCTGGGAAAGGGACACAGGGACAGGTACCTTGTCCCAGGGTTTCCGCCATTAACTACGAGTCCTAGATTGATGCCTAAGTGGATAAATCCAATGACAGAAAAGCCGCCAACTAATAAGTAGGCGGCTTTACTACGGTTGTCATGTTCATACTTTCCCGAGTAAGAACTCTAAGGGATTTATATGAGGAGCTGGGACAGTGAACCTGTCCCTGTGTCCCTCCTATCGGATTGAGTAGGCGGCGGCTAATGGGGCTGGGGTTAGTGGTTTTCCTCCTAGGGTAAGGGATGCGTCATTTGCCCAGAATGGGTTGCGAAGCATGCCTCGGCCTACGGCTACTAGGTCAGCTTGTTCTTCTCGGATTGCTTTGTCACTCAATTTCGCATCCTCCATGCGGCCAACTGCGATGATTGGGACATTCAAGGCTGCTTTCATTTCCTTCGCTAAATCCAGCTGGTACCCTGGTCCCGCGGATGCTGGTCCGGTTGTTCCTTCACCACCGGATGATACATGGAACATGTCTACACCAGCTTCTTTGTAGCGTTTCGCTAATTCAATCATATATTCGAGGTCATAACCGCCATCTGCATATTCTACAGCTGAAATCCTCATAATTAATGGCATTGATTCAGGCATTACGCGCCGGGCTGCCTCAATAATTTCAACACCAAAGCGAGCTCTGTCTTGGCCATATACATCCTCACGCTTGTTGGTTAACGGAGAGTGAAACTGGTGGATTAAATAGCCGTGCGCACCATGAATTTCAATGGTATCGACGCCTGCTTGAATCGCTCGTTTAAAAGCTGTTTCAAACTTTTTACCCATTTCAGTCACTTCAGTGGTTGTTAGTTCCCGCGGCTGTTTATATTGATCTCCAGGAAAACGGAGGGGAGACGAAGAAACAGGTTGGTCGGCATCTTCAGCTTTTCTGCCTGCATGGGCGATTTGGATACCCATTTTGGTTCCGTAGCTCTGACAAGCCTCAATGATTCGTTTAAAAGCTTGGATTTGTTCATCAGACCATAGCCCAAGATCGAAGTCGGTAATTCGCCCGTCTGGTTCTACATCGGTCATTTCCATAATAATTAGACCAGCTCCACCCACCGCTCGGCTTGTGTAGTGGGTAAAATGCCAATCGTTCGGCTTCCCGTCTTTTTCCCGAACGGAATATTGACACATTGGGGGCATCACAATACGGTTTTTTTAATTTTAATCCTTTAAGCTCAAATGTTTCTAATAATGAAGGCATATTTCTCATCCTTTCCTTTTGTTGGATTAAAAGCAATACTGTATTTTTACCTTTATATAGGATAGATAGTCAAATAATCTGTTTAAAAGAGATCGCTGTAACTCAATTATATAAACGCCAGTGTATCCACGAGATTTGGACACTTATGGGGCTAGGCATTAGCATTAGAGAAGGAAAAAGGTCCTTACCCGTGAAACAAAATTTTTCAGGTGTGTCTGGCAGCAGATTTTAAGGGCAAACCATGCTACTATGAAGTTTATAAGTTATTAAAATAATAAAGCTTGTACGAAAAAGCCTAAGGAAAGTAGCGTAATTATTACAACAAAAGAAGAACCGAGGGAATTCAATTGAAAAAAAGAAGAAAACCAAAACAGCGAAAAGCAACCGATTATTTTGAGCTAAATACGGACGACAATTTTTATTTTATAGCGGGTTATACAGATGGTGGTGCATCTTATGGGCTGACTCGGGAAGAAATCATTGCTGAAGAATTGAAGATTAGAAGGGCTGTGAAGAAGGATAGCAACAAAGCTGTGGAACTCATTCATATTGCCATTACCGATATTGCTGAGCAACTGACTGGACAAACGAAAAAAGAAAATATTCGTAAAACATTGTCTCAATTCTTTTGCGAAGACAATAATCGTCTTAGCTATCAAAATATGATTATAGCCGATATTTTAGGTGAAATAGCTGGGATAATCATTACCTATCCCGGAGAAGAAGCCGCTCGATTGGATGAGCCAATCTTGAAACGATTGAGAAAGAAAAGAAGGAATGAGGAAATTCATTTTGATAAAGAAGCAAACGAAAACGATTTTTACGTAGACACCTTATGTGTGGATGACCTTTTCAGGGGTCATGGAATCGGAACAATGCTTTTAAAAGAAGCAGAGAAAATAGCTATAGAAAAAGGATATTCCAGAGTCTCCTTAAATGTTGCGCAAGATAATCAAAGTGCAAAAAAACTATACCAACGAGTTGGCTACTCCAAAGAGAAAGTCATTCAAATTAATAAACATCCCTATGATTATATGGTCAAAACTCTTAAGGAGGTAGAATGACTTTTATATTTTGTTAATGGAGTGCAATTGAATAATACAATCAAGTGAAAGAGACGACGTTCCTATTCAGAAAAGCCGCCAACTAATGAGTTGGTGGCTTTATTATAGTTGTTTGTGAGAATGGTGAGGGAATTATATGTGAACCTGGGACAGTGAACCTGTCCCTGTGTCCCAAATTTGACAATCAAATGAACATGGCTTTTATTGTGAGAAATGTCACATCTACTTCTTGTGATAGTTTGTTAAGGTTTATTTAGATACTGATTGGTACATGTAAGGCTAACTAATTATATTAAAAGGTAGGAGATAGATAAATGAGTATGTTTTGTTATCAATGTCAGGAAACAGCTAATGGAACTGGGTGTACGATCGCTGGTATTTGTGGAAAAAAAGATGACTTAGCGAATATGCAGGATTTACTAGTTTACGTTGCAAAGGGAATTGCGATTGTTCATACAGAAGCTAGAAAACTAGGATTGAAGAATAGTGAAGCAGATACGTTTATTGTAAATAGTCTTTTTATGACCATCACAAATGCAAACTGGGATAAAAATGACTTTTTCAATAAAGTGAGAACGGGTCTAAGCATTCGCGAAGAAATTAAGTCTGCGATTCAAGAAGCTGGATCTGAGATTTTTAACAACAGTGATTTTGTTACTTGGTTTGGGGAGTCCAACTATGATTTTGAAACGAAAGCTGCTTCCCAAGAGGTAAGCGTTCTTGCAACAAGAGATGAAGATATTCGCTCATTAAGAGAATTAATTACGTATGGATTAAAAGGATTAGCTGCCTACATGAAACATGCGGAACATTTAGGGTATACAGAGGACAGTCTTTATGCGTTTATGCAAAAGACATTGGCGCAGATTACAGATGATAGCGTATCAATGGAGGACTTGATTGCCCTTTCAATGGAAGTTGGAAAATATGGTGTTCAAGGGATGGAATTATTAGATACTGCAAACACTTCCACTTATGGACATCCGGAAGCAACAAAAGTTAACATCGGTGTTGGGAAAAACCCAGGAATTTTAATCAGCGGACATGACCTGAAAGATATTGAACAATTATTAAAACAAACCGAGGGCACTGGTGTGGATGTTTATACACATAGTGAAATGCTCGTTGCCAATTATTATCCAGCATTTAAAAAATATGATCACTTTGTTGGGAACTATGGGAATGCTTGGTGGGAACAAAAGCGTGAATTTGAAAGCTTTAACGGTCCCATTTTAATGACAACAAACTGTATTGTGCCACCAAAAGCTTCTTATAAAGATCGTATGTACACTACTGGCGCAACAGGAGTAGAAGGGGTTACGTATATCCCTTTGAAGGAGGATGGAACAAAAGACTTCTCCGTGATCATTGAGCATGCGAAACAATGTGAACCTCCTACTGAAATTGAGAAAGGTGAAATCATTGGAGGATTTGCCCATAATCAAGTAGCGCAAGTTGCCGACCAGGTAGTCGATGCTGTGAAGAATGGAGATATTAAACGATTCTTCGTGATGGCAGGATGTGATGGACGTCATAAGAGTAGAGAGTATTATAAAGAGTTTGCAGAGGAGCTTTCGAACGATACCATCATTCTAACAGCTGGCTGTGCGAAATATCGATACAACAAGCTTGAGTTAGGTGATATCAACGGAATTCCAAGAGTGCTTGATGCAGGTCAATGTAACGATTCTTACTCACTTGTGATGACCGCATTAAAACTAAAAGAAGCTCTAGGTTTAGAAAGTATCAATGATCTACCATTGTCTTATAATATTGCATGGTATGAGCAAAAGGCAGTCATTGTCTTCTTATCCCTACTATATCTAGGTGTGAAAGACATTCATGTTGGTCCAACATTACCAGCATTCCTTTCACCAAATGTAACAAACTTCCTAGTAGAAAACTTCGGTGTAGGAAGCATTACCAACACAACAGACGATATCGACATGTTTATGGGTGCAGTGACAAACTAATACAATATAGGCTTTGTCGGAAAAATCACTTCGTTCTTCTTAGATAAAAGAAGAGCGGGGTGTTTTTTTGTTGTGAGGAGACAAAGGCCCCTTGTCCCAGGGATTCCATCACTAGAAACGGGCCATAGATAGACGCCCCATGTTGCAATCATAATGAAAGAAAAGCCGCCAACTAAGGAGTTGGCGGCTTTATTATGGTTGTCATTTTTCAAACTGCTACCAAGTGAGAAGGGGAAGGGACTGTATGTTGGACCTGGGACAGTGAACCTGTCCCTGTGTCCCTACTTACTTGTTAATTGAGCTTCCTTAAGTTCTGCTGCTTTTAGATCGAAACGATCTGAATTCATTACCTTAATCCAGGCAGCGATGAAGTCACGTACAAATTTTTCTTTGTTATCTTCTTGAGCATAAACTTCTGCAATGGCACGTAAAACGGAGTTGGAACCGAACACAAGGTCCACTCTCGTTGCAGTGCGCACTAATGCACCAGTTTGGCGATCGCGTCCTTCATAGACGTTTTCTTCTACAGGCTTCCACGCTACTCCCATGTCAAGCAAGTTAACGAAGAAGTCATTTGTAAGTTGGCCTACAGTATCAGTGAATACGCCGTGCTTAGTACCACCATAGTTTGTACCAAGAACACGCAAACCACCAATAAGGACAGTCATTTCTGGTGTTGTAAGATTTAAGAGCTGAGCCTTATCAACTAGAAGCTCTTCTGGACTTACACTATACTGTTTCTTTTGATAGTTGCGGAAACCATCAGCGACAGGCTCTAGCACGTCAAAGCTTACTGCATCTGTCTCCTCTTGAGTGGCATCGCCACGACCAGGAGCAAAAGGAACACTTACATCAAAGCCAGCATCTTGTGCGGCTTTTTCGATTGCGGCACTTCCACCTAGTACAATTAAATCGGCAATGCTAACTTCTTTATTAAATCCACTTTGAATGCTTTCAAGAACATCAAGAACTTTTGCAAGTTGTTTCGGCTGATTTACTTCCCAATCCTTTTGAGGAGTAAGACGGATGCGGGCACCGTTCGCGCCACCACGATGATCCGAGCCACGGTACGTACTTGCTGAAGCCCAAGCAGTTGTAACAAGCTCGCTGATTGTGAGTTCTGAGTCTAAAATTTTTGCTTTAAGCTCCGCTATATCAGCATCTGTTAAATCATAGTTACCAGCTGGTACAGGATCTTGCCAGATGTAATCTACTTCTGGAACTTCTGGACCTAGATATCTTGCTTTAGGACCCATGTCACGATGTAAAAGTTTGAACCATGCACGAGCAAATGCATCTGCAAACTCATCTGGATTCTTGTGGAAACGACGAGAAATCTTTCCGTATTCTGGATCATGACGCAACGCTAAATCCGTTGTAAACATCATCGTCTGAACTTTAACGTTTGGATCTTCTGGGTCTGGAGCTAGATGCTCTTCAGCAGGATCTACTGCCAACCACTGGTATGCGCCTGCAGGACTCTTCGTTAACCACCATTC
>Ga0115856_100866_pt1 | contig 10596 bp, 15 predicted proteins | sample InSIn4gowninarea_FD_83870 | JGI IMG/M metagenome (GOLD analysis project Ga0115856, IMG submission 83870)
AGGAGAGGTTACAAGACACTTCGTCTTTTTTGCGTTTTGTTCAGCATCCAATGAGCTATAAAAAGTTTCTATACATTTTTATGCTAATGCTGATGGTTTTGTCACAATTTCAAGAAATTGTGAAAAACAATGGTTTTCAGTATGCTAAATTAATGGTTTCTAGTCTGTAGTTCTTAGCTTAATGTAAATTCGATAAAATTGTTCAAATAAAAGTTGAAGTACGTAACAAAAGCTTTAAAATGATGCTTGAACCAACGACTTGCAATCTAGGTTCCAAGGAAAGAGGTCGGGTCAACGCAGGCCAAATATATTTGTGATTGGTCTTAGAGAAATTATTGGCTCATGCTTTTGCCTACCTAATTCTTGACGAGGAGAATTTTTATCAGACCACTATTAGAAGTGTAATTTCCAAAAAGTCTCTACTCCTCACTGGGGTACTTCCCCTATACGCCCTCTCCAAAGTTCAAATTTGTTTGATCCTTACCCATGTCTCCGTAACTAATGATCATACACTTTTTAGTTTTAGATCTATAAAAACGTCTTTTATAATGTTTTGTTAATTCTAATGGTCTTGCCACAATTTAAAAAAATCCGTTTCCAGAATATTAAATTCGAGAAATTGAATGTACGTTTAATGTCGTAGCTGTCGACTTTGTAAATTGTGACCAAGCCTTTGAGAAAGAAGTTGCAACTATGGAAAATATGAAAGAAAGTAAGTTTGAGTAGCTTATGCTTCATAGGATAGACATGGTTAAACTACAAGCGATGTTGAAATCGGTGATTACTAGGTCCAAGGGGGTTAGTGTAAATTCGCAAGTTGTTGAACCGCATCTTGTGTGTGACTGCTCAAGTACATTAAAATCTTACCTTGAGAGTGAATTTGCATTTCATCCACCGTCTATATTTGATGCCATTTCTGTTCGAAAGAAGTCTCCTCTAATGAAAGTTCTTGAAAAGGGTGTTGTAGATGAATTAAACGTTAGTGATACTGCAGTTATCTTGGATGGCTTTATATTACGTGCCCTAGACAAGAAATTGTACTTTTAGATACTAATACAAAGTTATTATACGCAGTCTGGAGTAAATGCAACCATTATTTTTGATGGATACTCAAATGAGCCAACAACAAAATCTGAGGGCAGCGAAGACGACTTCGTGCGAGATAACTTTTGATGCAAACACCAAGTGTATGACACAAGATGATGGTATTTTGGGTAACAAAAGGAACAAGAAAATAGACTTACGAAACATGAGAAACTTGTCACCAACATCTCTTGAAGTTATCTGTAAGTTCAGAGATGGCTACGATACAAACTTTCGACAGCAAAATAGATAGAAAATAAAAGTAATTCAAGAAATTGGTACTTAAGCACTGAAACCAGTTTCCAGTTAAAAACAGTTTGCTCCTAAAGATAAAGAACCTTTGTTTTATATCCTGTTCATGTAAATCGGGATGTGGGAACTATTGTGGATGCTGAATATGAAGCTTACACTGCACTGCAATGTGTGAGCACTGTAGTGATCTCTCCTGTCTTTACTAACGAAGACATTATAGATTCGCCTCTTGATGAATGATATTGTACATAATGTAAATATTATGAGAATGCTTTATATAAGAATATAAATATACAAGAAATAAAAGATGGAGTTTTTTGTTGTGGAAGGGTGGTCTGTGATGCTGTAAGTCTACATTAAAAACAACTGCCGGTTATAGCCAGTCCGGGACACGGCGGGTGGTGGATAATGGAATAGTCTTTATTTCAACAGGATTAGGGGTAATCCCGCCCCCCGAACCAAAACTCAGTTATAAAATTGTATCTCTGAATGATAAAATATTTTTTGTGGTGAATGTTAGTGATTGCAAATATTTAAAAATATGTATATATATATCAACTTACAACCTCTCTCTCTCTCCTCAAATTATTATGGCTGCATTAATCCGACGCCTTTCCTTGGCACCTAGGTGGAGAGTGGTAGCCCAAGTGTAGTACACAAAATATCATTTTCAAACTATTGTAACATATTAAAACTTTTATACGAACAATTTTCCCGAATTTTCATTAAGCTTAAAATTACATACTGAAAACCATTAGCATTACCAAAGAACAGTGAAACCATTGTTTTATACAGATTTCTTAAAATTGTGGCAAAACGATCAGCACTAACAAAAATGTATAGGAACGTTTTATAGATGCTGAACAAAACGCAAAAAAGACCATGTATCTACGACCATCCGAAAGCATGTAAATCTGAACTTTGGGGGGTGTAAGGGGGAAGCACCATCGGACCATGGGGGGGAATCGGACTACGGGGAGGAGTTGGGGACATTTGGGAAATTAGACCTGTCAGTGGTCTAACAACTGACATAAATTCAGCTAGTAAAGAATTAGTTTGGACATAGACCCTTTATTGATTGGGCTAATTCGTCATAGTTTCTACTCGACTGCATGTACGATTAGTTTCCACGTATCGAACTACCTTTTGTGATTTTTTTCTACTAATTTAACATGTTAGGAGCATCGTAAGGTCCACCCTCCTGTTTATCCTAACCTTTTGTTTGCTTGCTACTGAAGGTGAGCACCGGTGCTCTAAACGGACGAGTATCATGAAGATGATCACAAGGGAAACTGTATGCTCCACAAATGTAGCACAGGAACAGTTGAGTAAGATGGTATCTGCTAAAATTTTTAAGGGATCAATGGAATTCTTTACAAGGTTGACTGAGACTTGTGTGAGCAACTCTGCTTAGTTTAAAAATGGGGTAATAATCTACTTTGTACACTTAATGAAAACCTCTATACATAATGTATTGTTTGAGTTGAGTCGTACTTTGTAACATTTTGAATTCTGCTGCAGGTTCCATTTATCAGTTGGCACGACAAGCGTTGCATGGCACAATTCCAAACCATCTGTGTGGGCGAGAGGAAGAACAGCAGACTCTAATTAATTTCTTGGATGAAAGTTTAGCTAGGAAGAAATCCTGCTCTTTGTATATCTCTGGGGCTCCAGGAACTGGAAAGACTGCCTGTTTGATGAAAACGTTGGAAACGCCAAAAGTTAGTATTCTTTAATTTCCTTAGTAGTTCCGTAGTCAATTCTAAGTATTATAATATTGTACTTAATCATTAGCTTTGTTGTTGGTTTAGAACTGAAATATTGCATCATGGTGTACCATGTTTACGCGCGTATAATGCGCGCTTTCCCCCCAAAAAAATTTAGGTTTAAAAAGTAGGGTGCGCACTTTATGTGAAACATTTCCATCTACACGAAACCAAGCATAAATAAAATACGTAATTTTGTGATAAAATTCTACGTATATGCAAATGTACTGTAATTAATCACTTGCGGTAAGCATCTTTTGCAAAATATTCATCCTCATTCTGGGGAATGGCGCCAGTTATCTATATGATCTTTGCGGCTGGCGCCTATCAGGCGATGCTTCAGCGGAAGGAAAAACAAGTTTTATTTGCACATGAAACTGAGGTATAACAATTTAACATCTTTTTTCAGTCTTAATTTTCACAATTTATGTACTTTTTCTGCTGCTAAACTAGAATGCTTCGTCCTACATTCGATTATATATATCACCATATTCAGCAGTTTTCTGTCCACTGCTGGATGAAGGCCTCCCCCATTTCTTTCCATATATCTCGGTCTGATGCTGTCCTCATCCAAGTAGCTCCTGAAAAACGCTTGATTTCATCTACCCATCTTGCATTAAAACGTCGTCTCGGTCGTTTCTTGTCTCTGGGAATCCAATGCAGTACATTCGTAGTCCATCTTCCATATGTTCACCTGGCTATGGGACCGGCTCATCTCCACTTCATCTTCTTCGCAGTCTTGATTATATCTTCTACCTTGGTTTGTGCGCGAATCCATTCGTTTGTCTTCCTGTCCCTCCTAGTTATTCCTAGCTTGCATCTCTCCTTCGCTTATTGTGTGACTCTTAATCTTTGAATCGTTTGTGCATTCAGTGTCCAAGTTTCACACCCGTACATCATTACAGGTAAGACACATTGATTATAGACTTTACGCTTGAGACACATTGGTAGTTTACTTTTGAAAATAAAGTGTAATCTTCCAAACGGACTCCATGCTATTTTACATCTTCTATTAATTTCATCCGTCAACTTTGCATTCGACGTTTTGAGCTAGCCTAGGTAAACATACTCATCAACTATGCCTATTGTCTCTCCGTCAATCTTTATTTCCTCCTTTACAGCATGTTGATTGTACATTACTTTCGTTTTACTTAAATCCGTTTTAAGTCCGAATTTTCGCACTCTCATTACACAGCTCTTCCATCCTGGTTTGTAGTTCTTCTGCGCTTGAGGCAAACAGGACTATATCATCAACGAATCGTAGATGGTTAAGGTAGTCGCCATTAATTTTGATTCCGACTTCATCCCAGTTTAAATTTTGGAACACTCCCTCCAGTACTGCTGAAAATAGTTTTGGAGAAATTGAATCTCCTTGCCTTACTCCTTTTCCAACTTTAAATTTTTCACTGTCTTGGTGTAGTCGAACGACAGATGTGGCAGTCGAGTAAGTGTTTCGCAGTAACTTGATGTATGCACTTTCGATGCCTTGATGTTCAAGTGAGTTAAGTACTGCTGCCAAGGAGACCGAATCGAAAGCCTTTTCAAAATCTATGGATCCCAGACACAGTGGAAGTTCATATTCATTAGTCCTTTCCATAACTTCATTCAATGCTTGTATGTGATCCATTGTGCTAAATCCACGATGAGATCCGGCTTGTTCCCTTCTCTGGTTAAAATCTAAGTCTCGTTCAATACGATTCAAAATAACTTTCGTGAACATTTTGTATAAAACTGACAGTAGACTAATTGGTCTGTAGTTCTCAACGCGTTCTTTGTCACCTTTTGTGTACAGCAAAATAATAGCATTATTCCAATTTGAGGGTATTTCTCTCTTCCTCAGGCACATTGAGAATAATTTGGCAAGTTTCTCTTTCATCTTTTCACCTCCCCATTTAAACAGCTCTGCTGACAGTCCATCCTCTCCTTGCGATTTTCCATTCTTCATCCCTCGAAGTACTTTATCCACTTCCTCTGTCATTACGTTTGGGACTTCTACATTATTTTCTTAATCTTCTTCTCGTAGCTCTTCTTCAGAGTAATACAGTTCTCTGTAGAAATTTTCGAATATTTTTATAATTTCCTCCTTATTTCTGCTAACGGTCCCGTCTGGTCTCTTAACGGCTATTATTTGTTTTTTTCCTATCATGAGCTGCTGTTTGGTTTTCTTCAGGCTCCTGTTTTCCTCGATTGTATTTCTAACAAGTTTTTCGTTGTATCTACGTACATCCTCTCTCATTTTCTTCCGTACGGTTTTGTTTAGCTCTATGTACTCAATCCTCTTTATGTGATTTTCTTCTTTCATTTCCCTCCTTTTCTTCATCAAGAGTTTAGTTTCTTCTGAGATTTTGCTGTTTTTCTTTTTCATGCCTTATATATATATATATATATTGATTGATTGATTTCCGACACCCTGTGTTCGCGATAAAAATGCCTTTGAGCGAATTTTGTTGAACCTAGATCCAACACCCAGAAAAGAAAAATCGAGCACAGAGTTGGGAGATTCTTTAAAATCCGGGTCTCAGTCATTATGCACGGAATACGGAAGGGGGGGGGGGGTAGAAATTCGTCCTGGGTGCGTAAATTTAAGGCATGTCGTTGAATGTGGAGGAAGCTAGATAGAATAATGAAATTAGTTGAAGTCGCCCCCCTTCCTTCAGGCTTATTTATCGGGAAGATTGAAAACTTGATGATATGATTTTATATGATATATTTTACACTTCTGGCCTAAAATAAGCAACTAAACTTTATCCTGTCTCGAGTTTGAGGGATAACGTCCCTCGGAAATCAGTCCAGGCGCAGGATTTCGAAAGTTAGCGTATTGGGTCTAAAGGTTGAAGTACAATCCCACTATTCGCCTGGTGTAACGCAAAATTTAGGAGAAATTCCAGTCGGAGTGACTGCCCTGAAAAGGAAAAGTTTTTACAGCTTTTTGAGCATGTCTTACCGGGAGTCGAGCTCGGGATTGCTGGCATCGAAGTGATTACGCTATTTGCATGTCGATTCATTTAAATTTGAATAATCCATGTGTATTAGATTTCAAAATAAGTATTTGTGTGAATTGAAACAATCGGTCTGATGGTGAAGATATTAGAAAGTTTTTAGAACTGTCCCCCACCTCATTTCTTTTGTCAAATCATGAATTATAGTGTCCTGTAAATCTTTTGTGATGAAGTGGATAGCGAGTCTTTGATTAGGAATCAAGTGCTTGTGGAGGTAGCTTCTTTCCTGTTTGTGTCGACTATCCTAATTGGTTTTTACTATTTCACTAGACGAATCACATTCCATGGATGTCATTCTTGTCATTTCTAAACAGACTCGTAGAAATGTTCCAATAGAAATGCAAGGAGGTCTCTCTCTCTCTCTCTCTCTCTCTCTCTCTCTCATATATATATATATATATATATATATATATATATATATATATATATATATATATACATTCAGGGGATGATGGAGAATGACAAAATAAGTGATTTAAGAGAAAAAGTTATCCGAAAATGTGTCAGTTCTGAGCTATAGCCCGCCGAAAGTGTACCAAAATATTACAAAAATGACAATAACTAGAGAACGAATTGTCGGAGAAAGGTCGGGTCAAAGGAAATACTGCATTATGTGACTTGTAGAGTTGATTAATGTACAAATCGATGAGGAACAGTGGCGGCGCAAGGGAAGGATCATATGAAAGTACTGGTTGGTATCTAAAACATTGGGTAAAACTTACCGGGATGATGGAGAATGACAAAAGAAGTGATTTAAAATAAGAAGTTGTTATCCGAAAACGCGTCAGTTCTGAGTTATAGCCCACCGAAAGTGTACCAAAATAGTACAAAAATGACAATAACTAGAGAACGACTTGTCGGAGAAAGGTCGGGTCAAAGGAAATAGTGCATTATGTGACTTGTAGAGTTGATTAATGTACAAATCGATGAGGAACAGTGGTGGCGCAAGGGGGGGGGGGGGCATATGAAAGTACTGGTTGGTATCTGAAACATTGGGGAAAACTTACCGGGATGATAGAAAATGACAAAGAACGCAATGTGAGAGACGGATCCCAATTTCGAAAAGACTGCAGTCCCGAGCCATAGCCCGCCGAAAAGGCGATTGCATAATACAAACGAGCGTGAACTAGAGAACGAATTGTCGGAGAAAGGTCGGGTCAAAGGAAAGAGTGCATTATGTGACCTGTAGAGTCTATTAATGTACAAATCGATGAGGAACAGTGGCGGCGCAAGGGTATTGTCACAGGAAATTGACATACTCGTCGTGCCTGAGTCAAATAGCCGACGTGGAATCTGATTTGTAAGTCTTGTACGTAGAATCGTTTGAAATATCGGGGGCAAAAAGGATAAATACAGGATGAACATAGTGGTATTTGGTTGGAAAACATATGGCTGCACTAATATCGAAGTAGGGAGCACGTGCTACCGAGAGTACAAATGGAGGTGAGATATCAGCATCAACATCAGCGGTCTACTAGAATGGGCGACCACTACCCACAAGAGAGCCCCTATACCCCACGACCCGAACATTGGTGATATGTAAACCGTGCCTTTTAATATCATCCTGGATGCCTCGTGGTTTAGTAGTGAAGCACTCCGATTGGAATCCTGGAGTCCTGGAATCGATCCCAAATCATGTACGTTTTCGTGTTGAACGACATCATTTTACTGGTTTCTCCTGTTGTCTCCTATTTCCGTATTCCACCAAGTATTGTAAATACCATCAGACCGGAATTTCAATAGCGTCAAGTTGCTTTGCAGTAGTCTTTCGCGACGCTGTGGCAAGTACAATGCTCCACACGATACCGTGCATAATTCGTTGTTTGAAATACCTAGTTAGTAACCCACAAAACACACGTTTCTTCTTGTTACAAGCGTCATTTCACACATGTCCTTGCTATGATATCATAATTGACCTAGGTCGTTTACTGCACACAAACAGAGGAAACAACACGAGCTGGAGGTGTACGCCCTCTGTATTACAATACTAGGAGGTCATGTACGTCATCGTGTGGCAGGCGAAGTGTTTCGTTCACTAAACCGACGAAGGCGTGTTTCTATTCCGTGGTGAGTCTATCAGTATCAGTACCTGTGCGTTGAATGTGCTCTTGGTCTGTAGAGGGATTACTGCGGGAGTGAAATGGAGTTCACGTTTGAAGAACTTGCAGATATGGTGTTTGTGTATGGGCTAGCTAATGGAAACAGTCGTGCAGCTGCAAGGTTGTATCACAACAGGTATCCAGCAAGGAGACATCCAAAGTACTCCATATTTCCGAGGATATTTCGGCGTTTACGGGAAACGGGAAACTTGCGCCCAGTAGGTCACGACCGCGGAAGGAGACGAACAACCAGGATTCCCGACCTTGAAGAAGAGATTCTTGATCGTGTGACAGAACAACCGTCGATCAGCACTACAGCCGTAGCAAATGAAGTGGGGGTTGATCATAGTACGGTTTGGAGAGTCCTCCGTGAAAAACAACTACACCCCTATCATCCACAGAAAGTTCAAGCCCTGCATCCTACAGACTTCGCACCCCGTTTGGTGTTTAGTGAATGGCTAGTGCAGTGCTGTTTGCACGACCCGCAGTTTCATGCCGCGATACTTTTCACAGATGAAGCCTGTTTTACGAGAGACGGTGTAGTGAACAGTCGGAATAGTCATGTGTGGGCCGACGAAAATCCTCATGGTACCATTGTGCATGGACATCAACAGAGATTTGGAGTAAATATCTGGGCAGGCATCATCGGTGACAAGCTTATAGGACCATATCTCTTACCGCCTCGCTTAAATGCACAAGTGTACGCATTGTTCGTGCAAGACACACTTCCTGAATTATTAGACGATGTACCGCTTGATGTTCAACGTATGTGGTTTCAGCATGACGGGGCCCCAGCTCACTGTGGAGCAGTTGCACGTTAGTGCCTTGACCATTCCTTCCCACATCGGTGGATCGGACGGAGAGGTCCTGTTTCTTCGCCGGCACGATCCCCTGATCTGAACCCAATTGATTTCTTCTTGTGGGGTTATGTAAAGTCTCTCGTCTATGACACACCTGTCCAGAACGACGAACTCCTCCTTGCACGAATCCTCGCTGCCTGTGATATCATTAGCACGAAACCAGGCATCTTCGAGAGGATGCGCCAAAACTTATTACGGCGATGCCATGTCTGCATCGAAACCAGGGGACGCCATTTTGAGCATCTACTGTGAATGTAAGTACATTTGCCAATAATTTGTTTTGTTCCTACAAGTATACTTTTCCGACTGGTTTAGTATGTGTCGTCCTCCATTATCATACACCCACCGTACGATTGTTGACCCTGCCCTAGTAAGAAAAAGTAAATCCCCTTGACTCATAAATAAGAATAAACCAATACTCTCAACCCAAGTAAAAAAAAGTAAGTCCCCTTGACTCATAAATAAGAATAAACCAAAACTCTCAGCCCAAGTAAAAAAAAAAGTAAATCCCCTTGACTGGTAAATAAGAATAAACCAATACTCTCAACCCCAGTAAGAAAAAGTAAACCCCTAGACTCATGAATAAGAATAAACCAAAACTCTCAATCCAAGTAAAAAAAAGTAAATCCCCAAGACTCATAAATAAGAATAAACCAAAACTCTCAACCCAAGTAAAAAAGCGTAAATCCCTAGACTCATAAATAAGAATAAACCAAAACTCTCAACCCAAGTAAAAAAGAAAAGTAACTTGAAATAAATTACATTCTAAATATTGCACTCGTCTGCTAACAGTAACACTCAGGCGTAGATCGGAATTTATGTCTCACTTTTTGCACATTTTCGTCGTACAGTGTCGCTGACGGACGTCCAGGGCGTACCGCGTTGTCAACCTCTTCGAACATCTTGTGCCAGCGGAAAACTATTCCTTGGGACATTGCTTCATCCCCGTAAGCAACCTTAATCATGGTCAAGGTCTCCGAACCCGATTTTCCGAGCCTAACAAAATTTGATCGCATATCGTTGCTCCATTGAACGTGGCATCGTGAAGTCAAACAGGGGTACTGTCTAGGAGCGATCCGCACACTAACGGCTTGCAGGCAATTTATGTAGCTCGCGTTATTTTACAAAAACCCCATTTCCGCCCCTACTCCAGCCGTCCGCGTAGGTGGGAACAAATCATTCTACTTATTTTTGGGACAGACTGTATGATGGGGCGGTCAAAATCATGCAAGGAAGCGGCATGTAGTCAGACTTGTAGAAATCCAGCCGCTTTATTTAGCGCTTCCATTGTGCGTCAATGCAGAATTATGAAATATGCAAATTTAAATAGAGTTGGTTCGACTCATTAGAAGGGTCAAAATACATCAACTCATTCAGTGGCGAAACTATGGGGGTTCAAAGTTTATTTTCCAAAGATTTCAGCAGTTTATATCTCGGAAATTAAAGCACATTTCGCCATATGCTCAAGGACACGTTTTTCTCGTCGATGTCAGGAATAATCTCAAATTATTGGTGCTGATCATTCTACCTTTAAAAT
>Ga0115856_100774_pt2 | contig 10530 bp, 13 predicted proteins | sample InSIn4gowninarea_FD_83870 | JGI IMG/M metagenome (GOLD analysis project Ga0115856, IMG submission 83870)
TTAAAAAGGTATGTCAACCTGGCTATCAATATGGACCTGTTTGAGATGCAGAAGTATCCTTTCCGGAAATATAAGATCCGCTATATGGAAACCAAACGTACTCATCTGACCCCGGAGGAGCTGAGTCTGTTGGAAAATCTGTACCTGGGAAGAAAACGTACGTTGCGAAGAGCGTTGGATATGTTTTTGTTTAGCTGTTATACCGGACTTCGTTTTTCGGATATTGTTAGTATCACAAACGACAATTTTTTAGTGATCGACGATAAATTATGGCTGATCTATTCATCTGTGAAAACAGATGTGCATGTCCGTTTACCTCTTTTTCTTCTGTTTGATGGAAAGGCGATCCCGATCTATGAACGTTATAAACACAATCCGCATACCTTATTTAATGCCTCTCCGGATTCCAATTCCAATGTGAATAAGCAACTGGTCCGTATCTGCCAGATGGTTTCCTTAGATAAGCGGATCTCGTTCCATACGGCCCGTCATACAAATGCTACTTTATTGCTTTATAACGGAGCTAATATTACGACCGTACAAAAGCTGTTAGGTCATAAGAGTGTAAGGACCACTGAGATTTATAGTAATATTATGGATATGACCATTATCCGTGACCTGGAAAAGATCCGTTAACTGCTCAGAAGGGATTGAGACAGGGTATATTATAGAATGGAAAAACCGGTCATTTATAGTTTCCGGGGAGGTAGAAATAGAGTTGGGTGTTAGCCGTTGCATGGAGAAAAGGAGATATGGATTCTATCAGTATTCTTTGGTTAGGTAATAATAACTTTCCATAAAACATACATTAGTTATTTTAAGACTGTTTCTTTTGTTATGTAGGGAAAACTTCCGAATTTTGTATATATGATAAATCAACCATTAGCCGAACGTATGCGTCCGAAGACACTGGACGACTATATCGGGCAGAAACATTTGGTAGGACAGGGGGCTGTGTTGCGTAAGATGATCGAAGGCGGCCGTATCCCTTCCTTTATATTATGGGGACCTCCGGGAGTGGGTAAAACTACATTGGCACAGATCATCGCCAATAAACTGGATGCTCCGTTCTATACCCTGAGTGCGATCAGTTCAGGGGTGAAAGATGTGCGTGAAGTGATCGAAAAGGCGAAAAGTAACCGTTTTTTCAATACGGTTTCTCCTATTTTGTTTATTGATGAGATCCACCGTTTCAGTAAATCGCAACAGGATTCCCTGTTGAATGCGGTAGAAACAGGGGTAGTGACCCTGATCGGTGCGACGACAGAGAATCCCTCTTTTGAAGTGATCCGGCCGTTGTTGTCCCGTTGCCAGGTATATGTCCTGAAATCGTTGGATAAGTCGGATCTGATGACGTTGCTTCACAAGGCAGTGTCCGAAGATGTGGTTTTGAAGGAGAAAAATATTCAGTTGACGGAGACAGATGCTTTATTGCGGTATTCCGGCGGGGATGCCCGTAAATTATTGAATATCCTGGACCTGGTGACCACGGCGGAAGAAGAGAGTGCTACGATTGAGATCACAGATGAAAAGGTCGTGGAACGTTTGCAGGAAAATCCGGCTGCCTATGATAAAGGAGGGGAGATGCACTATGACATCATTTCCGCTTTTATAAAGTCGATCCGGGGGAGTGATCCGGATGCGGCGATTTACTGGTTGGCCCGTATGGTCGAGGGTGGAGAAGATCCGGAATTTATTGCCCGCCGCCTGTTGATCTCTGCTGCGGAAGATATTGGTCTGGCAAATCCGAATGCATTACTGCTTGCCAACGCCTGTTTTGATGCGTTGAAAAAGATTGGTTGGCCGGAAGGCCGGATCATTTTAGCAGAGACCACGGTCTATCTGGCCAGTAGCCCGAAAAGTAACTCTGCTTATTCGGCGATCGATGAGGCGATCCGCTTAGTGAACCGTACAGGAAATCTGCCGGTTCCGTTACATTTAAGAAATGCTCCTACTAAATTGATGGCGGAACTGGATTACGGGAAAGAGTATAAGTATGCCCATAACTTTGAAAATAACTTTGTGAAACAGGAGTATATGCCGAAGGAAATTCAAAAGGAACGTTTCTGGAAAAGTCAACCTAACCCCGCTGAACAGAAGATGGCGGAACATTTAAAAAGATTATGGAAAGACCGGTTTTGATGATAATCTGTTTTTCAGAATGAATTATTCCTTACGAAATGATGTTGGGTATGGAAATAATCTGTAAATTAGCCGCCTGTTTTGAGAAAACAGGTAACTTATAATGAAATTCTATAAAAATTAAAAGAGATTGGTATGAAAAAGCACAATTTTTCTGCAGGTCCGTCTATCTTAAGCGAGTATACTATCAAGAATGCTGCTGCTGCGGTAGAGAATTTTGCTGGTACCGGGTTGTCTATCCTGGAAGTTTCTCACAGAGGGAAAGAGTTTGTTGCCGTATGTGATGAGGCAAGAGCGTTGGTGAAAGAACTGTTGGATGTACCCGCAGGTTATGAAGTTGTATTTTTAGGAGGTGGTGCAAGTCTACAATTTTGCATGGTGCCTTATAACCTGTTGAAGAAAAAAGCGGCTTATCTGGATACCGGAACATGGGCTTCCAATGCGATTAAAGAGGCTAAACTGTTCGGCGAAGTGGATGTGGTAGCTTCCTCTAAAGAGGCAAACTATAGCTTTATTCCTAAAGATTATGTGATACCGGAAGATGCGGATTATTTCCACTTTACTTCCAACAACACTATTTTCGGAACAGAAATGAGATATGATCCGGATGTCAAGGCGCGTTTAGTGTCTGATATGTCTTCGGATATTTTCTCCCGTCCGGTAGATATTTCCAAATATGATATTATTTATGCAGGTGCACAGAAGAACCTGGCTCCTGCTGGTGTTACGCTGGCTATTGTTCGTGAGGATGCCCTGGGACAGGTGGAACGTCCTATTCCTACCATGTTGAACTATAACACACATATTAAAAAAGAATCGATGTTCAATACGCCTCCTGTATTCCCTATTTTTGCTGCTTTGCAGACCTTACAATGGTATAAGGAACAGGGTGGTGTGGCTGCTATGGAGAAGAAAAACCTGGAAAAGGCGGCTGTGTTGTATGATGAAATAGACCGAAACCGTTTGTTTAAAGGAACAGCGGCTGTGGAAGACCGTTCCATCATGAATGTTTGTTTTGTGATGAACGATGAATATAAGGAATTAGAGGCTGAATTCAGTGCGTTTGCTACTGCTGCCGGTATGGTGGGTATCAAAGGTCACCGTTCAGTGGGTGGTTTCCGGGCTTCCATTTACAATGCGATGCCTAAGAGTAGTGTCGAAGCATTAGTTGCAGCAATGAAAGAATTTGAAAAACAACATTGATCATGGCAAAAGTATTAATTGCAACAGATAAACCATTTGCACCTGTAGCGGTAGATGGTATCCGCCAGGTGATCGAAGGTGCCGGTATGGAACTGGCTTTACTGGAAAAATATACGGAAAAAGCACAGTTACTGGAGGCTGTCAAAGATGTGGATGCGATCATTATCCGTAGCGATATTATCGATGCGGAAGTGTTAGACGCAGCCAAACAATTGAAGATTGTCGTTCGTGCAGGTGCCGGCTATGACAATGTGGATCTGGAAGCAGCCACAGCACATAATGTATGTGTAATGAATACCCCGGGACAAAATTCAAATGCAGTGGCAGAATTAGTATTCGGCCTGTTGGTATTTGCTGTCAGAGGATTCTTCAACGGTGCAGCCGGAACAGAGCTGAAAGGAAAGAAGCTGGGTATTCTGGCCTATGGTAATGTAGGACGGAATGTGGCCCGTATTGCGAAAGGCTTTGGCATGGATGTCTATGCCTATGACGCATTTACTCCGGTTTCAGCCATTGAAGCAGATGGTGTGAAAGCGGTCGCTTCCACAGCAGACCTGTTCAAGGCATGTGAAGTGATCTCCCTGCATATTCCTGCAACAGCCGAAACAAAAGGTTCCATCAATTATGAATTGATGAACTCCATGCCTAAAGGGGCAGTTGTGGTGAACACCGCCCGTAAAGAGGTGATGGATGAAGCGGGCCTGGCAGAGATGATGAAAGCCCGTCCGGACTTTAAATATGTAAGCGACATCAAACCTGCTATCGATGCGGAACTGGCAGCAACCTATCCGGATCGTTATTTTGCCACTCCTAAAAAGATGGGAGCACAAACAGCAGAAGCCAATATCAATGCCGGTATTGCGGCAGCAGAACAGATTGTAGGTTTCATACAGAACGGTAACGAAAGATTCAGAGTAAATAAGTAATCGCATCCCGCGATCGAAAAGTAAAAAGTGAAGAGTGGATTTCCTGCAATATTTATATATTTGCAATGGTGAATTCACTTTTCACTTTTTATGTTCATTGTTCACCTTAAATAGAAGAACTTAATCAATAAAAAGAATAGAGCATGGCTGTAATCAAACCATTCAAAGGAATCCGTCCGCCAAGGGAGTTGGTGGAAGAGGTAGCATCCCGTCCATATGACGTACTAAACTCGGAAGAGGCTCGTGAAGAGGCAGGAGATAATGAAAAATCCCTTTATCATATCATTAAGCCGGAGATTGATTTTCCGGTAGGAACAGATGAACATGATGAGGCTGTATATGAAAAGGCCGCAGAGAATTTTCAGAAGTTCCAGGATAAAGGCTGGCTGGTTCAGGATGATAAAGAACAGTATTATGTATATGCGCAAACCATGAACGGTCACACCCAATATGGTCTGGTGGTATGTGCTTCTGTGGAAGATTACATGAATGGGAATATCAAGAAACATGAATTGACCCGTCGTGATAAAGAAGAAGACCGTATGAAACATGTTCGTGTGAACAATGCGAATATCGAGCCGGTATTCTTTGCTTATCCGGACAATGCAGAGTTGGATGCGATCGTAAAGAAATATACTGTTAAAACACCGGAATATAACTTCGTCGCCGAACTGGATGGTTTCGGTCATACATTCTGGATCATTGACAATGAGGAAGACATGGATCGTATCACAGAACTATTCGCAGCGATCCCTTCTCTTTATATTGCGGATGGCCACCATCGTTCGGCAGCCGCTGCTTTAGTGGGTGCGGAAAAAGCGAAACAGAATCCGCATCACCGGGGAGATGAAGAATATAATTACTTTATGGCTGTTTGTTTTCCGGCTAACCAGTTGACGATCATTGACTACAACCGGGTAGTGAAAGACCTGAACGGACTTACGGATGAAGAATTCCTTTGCAAATTGTCGGAAAACTTTACCGTAGAAGAAAAAGGCGAACAGATCTACAAACCGCTTGCCTTGCATAATTTCTCTGTGTATTTGTCCGGCAAATGGTACTCCCTGACAGCAAAGGAAGGGACTTATAATGATAATGATCCGATCGGTGTGTTGGATGTAACTATTTCCTCTAATCTGATTTTAGATGAGATCCTGGGTATTAAAGATCTTCGCTCTGATAAACGGATTGACTTTGTCGGTGGTATCCGTGGTCTGGGAGAATTGAAACGCCGGGTGGATAGTGGGGAAATGAAAGTGGCGCTGGCTTTATATCCTGTTTCCATGAAGCAATTGATCGATATTGCGGATACCGGGAATATTATGCCTCCGAAAACAACCTGGTTTGAACCCAAACTTAGATCTGGTTTGGTTATTCATAAATTAGAAGACTGATTTTGGAAAATGAAAAATAGTTCCCCGCGAAGGCGGGGAACTTTATATGGAATAAAAATAATAGTATGTCATCCATTAAAAATGTTGTGTTTGATCTGGGAGGAGTTATTATTACTTTGAACAGAGAATGTGCAGTCAAAAGATTTGAAGAGATCGGTCTGAAAAGTGCCAATGAACTGATAGACCCGTATGAACAGAGAGGTTTCTTTTTAGATGTGGAAAATGGAAAGATCGGTGTGGAAGAATTCTGTCAGCAATTGACAGAGCATGCCGGAAAGGAAATTTCTAAAGAACAGGCTCTCTATGGCTGGCTGGGGTTTGTTGTGGAAGTGCCGCAGTACAAACTGGATTATATCCTGGAATTGAGAAAGAAATATAAAGTATATCTGTTGAGTAATACGAACCCGTTTATACAGGAGTGGGCCCGCTCTTCTGCTTTTTCATCTGCAGGCCGTCCCATTGGTGACTATTTTGATAAGATGTATGCTTCTTATGAAGTAGGGATTACAAAGCCTGATCCGGCAATCTATGAATATATGCTGAATGACTTAGGCATGATCCCTAGGGAGACTTTATTTGTGGATGATGGACGATTGAATATTGAAGCCGCCCATGCGTTTGGAATCCAGACTTATCAACCGGAAAATAATGAAGATTGGCGGCACGCAATTGACCGGCTTCTATAAAATGTCCTGTAGGTAGGGAAATAAAATATAAAATATTTATATGAAGAAAGTGATTCGCATAGGATCACTTTTTTTATTTGTTTTTGAATGTATGGTCTCTCTTTTAGAGATTTATTCCCATCATGTATGGAGTACTAAATTTAATTAAAGAAGATATAGGTAAGAAAAAAAATGTTGTGAAAATAGATATTATCCCTGGTAACAGATATGTTTTTAGTGTTTTCTAAAATATAAATCCTCTTTTTTAGATGATGATTATCATGTTCTTTTTCCTCTTTCCGGTGAAAATGTTATAAATGTCAGAAATATAAAAAGGTTGAATGAAAAATAAAAAAAATAACTATAAATATTTGGATTGCAGTTTTTTATTATATCTTTGCGGTGTCTTATTTTATATCTTTAATTGGGTTAACTTGTTGATTATGAGTTGTGTATTTGAAATGTAAACTATTTATTCTTTTTTGTTATTCTATGAATAATTTTTGTTAATAGTTTGGTTTACAGCCGTTTTATTTACTTGTGGAAGGTGTGTTATTGCTACGATAAAGATTATTTCAGAAAGAATAATTTAAGAAAAATGAGTATTTACGTTGTATTAATTAATAAATGTTAACTGTTTTAACTTTTTTAGATATATGATTTTACATTTGTGTGCATTTAAACCGTAAGAACAAAATTATAATTTGCAACTTAATTCTCTAATTATGAACAAGTCACTTTTTCAAAAGCAGTTGCTTAGCATGTGTGATAGTATGATGAGGTTTGCATTCATTTTGACCACTAATAAAGATGATGCAGAAGACCTTTTTCAGGAAACATTTCTTAAAGTTTTAAACAACCGGGAAAAATTTGCCGATAACAAAAATTTAAAAGGCTGGGTATTAACCGTTATGAAGCACATTTTCATTAACAATTACAACAAGATCATTCGTATCCATACGGTTGTCGATCAGGATGTTGATTTGTATAATCTGGATACAGTCAATGATTCCGGTTTTAATTCCCCGGATAGTGCTTATCGCATTCAGGAGATCAACAAGGCGATCGAAAGTCTGAAACCGGAATATAAAAAGCCTTTTTCATTATATGTAATGGGATATAAATACCATGAGATCGCAGAAATGTTGGATATTCCTTTGGGGACAGTGAAAAGTAATATATTCTCTGCCCGGCAGGAACTAAGAAGAATCCTGGAAGATAAAGAATCGATTGATTGAACAGGCAGGATTGGTCCTACTACATATGGAAGCATCTATTTCATCCGGAATAGATGCTTTTTGTTTGCGGGAAGTCAATCCCTTTTTCTATGATTGTTAGCTGTTTTACTTATTTTGATAAACTAAAAAATAATACCTTAAAACAGTTGGATCTCAAATAATTTGTATACTTTTACGCACTTGCTGTGTGCGCACACAGCGGATGAAACAGTTCTAAAATAAATATTGTATGCAGTCCAATATTCGTATTGTTGATATTGCCCGGATGGCAAATGTTTCGGCAGGCACTGTCGACCGGGTGCTGCATAACAGGGGGCAGGTTTCGGCAGAGAAGAGGGAAAAGGTGGAGCGGGTGCTTCAGGAGATGAACTATCATCCGAATATGGTTGCCCGGTTCCTGGCCTCTAAAAAATCATTCACGATCCGGCTAATTATTCCGGCTTTCAAAGCCGGTGATTACTGGGAATTGGTTAGTAAAGGAATTGAACAGGCGATCGGAGAGTTATCTGATTTCAAGATATCTGTGGACTATTCTTTTTATAACCAGGATAATGAAGATTCTTTTATCCGGGCGATAGCTGAGATGAAAGCGTCTGAATTCGACGCACTGATCGTTTCCACGCATTTTATAGAACCTGTAGTCTCTGTTTCCTCTTATCTGGATTCCTTGTCGATTCCCTACATATATATAGATACCGAAGTTGCCGGTCAGCATAATATGTCCTATTTCGGTGCCAACACCTATCAAAGTGGGGCTATTGCGGCTAAACTGTTACTTCTGGAAATAGGAATAGCCGGAGATATTATCATTACAAATGTGAAAAGCGGTAATGCTATTTCCCATCAGCAGTCCAGCCGGAAAAAAGGTTTTCTGGATTATCTTGAACAGCATCATTTTCAGGGGACTGTTCGTTATTTCGATCTGGACCGGGACCGGGTGGAAGAAAATGTTACTTCCTTCCGGAGTTTACTTACCGGCAAAGGACAAAATACGGGTGCAGTTGTTTTTAATTCACGGGTACATGAACTGGTCAGATTGAATGAGATCTGCCGGTCGGAGATCAAAATTATCGGTTATGCCCCTACTTCATCTGCCACAGGGGCTATCTCCTTCAGAAAAGCAATCAGATTTTTCCTCAATTGCTCTTCATTAATTCCATCATACCGGTTCAATTGTGCCTGAAATTCTTCCAGAGTAAAACTTTCTTCCGCTCCCGGAAGACCAGCAATCATATTTCTTATCAAGCGTTCTTTATCTTCCGGGGTCATCCGGGCCAGCCGTCTTTTAGCCCTCTCCTTCTCTACATCCGTATAATCCTTCTCTGCTCCCGGCCGTTTCAGTATATACAGGTCAAAAGCCAGGAAGGCATCCCTTTCAAACCGGAGTGCCCGGGAACCATCCGGCATCGTATAGGCCAGATCCGTACGGGTCCAGTCCAGCACCGGCATAAAATTATAGGTAATTACCCGGATACCACAGGCTGCCAGATTCCGGATACTCTCTTTGTAGTTTTGTATATATTTCAGGTATTCGCCCTCCCGTGTTTTAATATGTTCATGCACAGGTATACTCTCTACCACCGACCAGACAAGGCCAGCCTCTTCGATCATCTGTTTCCGCTTCCGGATCTCTTCCACGGTCCACACCTCTCCGTTTTTGATATGATGTAATGCCGTCACAATTCCGGTTGCACCCGCCTGCCGGATGTCTGCAAGTGATACAGGATCATTGGGCCCGTACCATCTCCATGTTTGTTCACTTAGTATCATGGTATTTTTAAATATCATTTATAGGTTTAAATTAAATAGAAAAAGCGTCGAAACCTCCATCTACAACCAACAATGTTCCGGTTACGAATTTAGAAGCGTCACTTACCAGATAATGGATAGACCCTAACAGTTCTTCCGGATCCCCAAACCTGTTAAATGGTGTATGTTCCAGGATTGTATTTCCTCTTGCCGTGTACGATCCGTCTTCATTGGTCAGCAAGGTTCTGTTTTGCTCTGTAATAAAGAAACCGGGAACCAAGGCATTGACCCGGAAATTCTCCCCAAATTTCAGCGCTAACTCACCCGCCATATACTTCGTATAGTTTGCGACTGCCGCTTTTGCAGCTCCATAACCTGCCACCCGGGTTAATGGCCGTAAGGCTGACATGGAGGAAAAATTAATAATATTTCCGGCACCGTTCTCCACCATGGCTTTAGCAAAAACAGTGGTTGGCAGTACCGTTCCAAACAGGTTCAGATCCACGACTTTCCTGAAATCCTCCAATTGCAGGTCAAACACTGTTTTATCCGGTGGGATCGTTGCTCCCGGCATATTACCTCCGGCGGCATTAATAAGTACATCGATCTTACCATATGCCTGCAGGATCTCCATTCTGTTCTGTTCCAGTTGTTCCCTGTTCAACACATCCGAAACCAGAAAAAGAGCCTCCCCTCCTTCTGACCGGATCTGATCAGCCAAAGCCATACCATTTTCCTGATGCCGTTCCAGAATCACCATTTTAGCTCCCTGACGGGCCAGATAGACACATATAGCACGTCCCAAAACCCCGGCTCCTCCTGTAACAACAATAACCCGGTCACGAATATTAAACAAATCTTTCATGGTATTTTATTTATATGGTTAAAAAAGTACGTATTTAAATTAGCTTCGTATGAAAATCCACATTTTCTTTGATCAGAATATCGATCGGCATATAATTCACTTTCGTGGGTAGCTTCCCGAAAACCAAATAATCACCCAGGGATTTAACCGCATGATACCCCTGCCTATGCGGGTGTTGAGAAATCAGATAGGCTATTTTATCCTCTTTCAAAGCCTGTATGTTCTTCAGGATAGGGTCATAACCGATAATTTTGATCTCCGACCGGCAGATCTCATTCAATCTGACCAGTTCATGTACCCGTGAATTAAAAACAACTGCACCCGTATTTTGTCCTTTGCCGGTAAGTA
>Ga0115856_100874_pt1 | contig 10510 bp, 6 predicted proteins | sample InSIn4gowninarea_FD_83870 | JGI IMG/M metagenome (GOLD analysis project Ga0115856, IMG submission 83870)
ACAATAGCAATATCACCTGCGATTGTTATCGCGATTATTACTTCACCTTTAATGTTATTAAAGTTAGCTGTTGTATGGACGCTTGTCCAATTCTTTGAAGGCCACTTTATCTCTCCTAACGTTAAGTGTTTTTCTTAACAATTCCGGGCCTCCAAGTGAATATGCGGCATTAATTTTATATTTATCATAACCAGGAATATCAGCATAAATATCTCTCATGACAGACATCATTTTCATTTTTTTATGTACGTAATCATATTGAACAATCATAATCGAGTCAGTACGTGATTTACCACCTTGAGCCTTATCCGCGCCAAGGACAAGAACTGAAATCTTCCCATCATTTTTCATATTCCCATTAAATTTATGCACCTTAACATCCTTAGCATGTTCTTTAGCATACTTCATACCACTGTTATACTGATGGGTAATATACACAATGATAGAAATTAAAATAATAAGGATGACTAAAATGATAAAAGGTAACTTCCGCATTCTTTTTTTATTTCTTCGCCTAGAAGGTGTCGAAGTTGTTCCTTTCTGTCGTCGATACTCTGTTTCTTTAATATCCTTCTGTTCAGTCATATTTACCTACCTTATACCTTCAAAATTACATATCTATATACTATAATTAATATGTATTAACGTTATAGAAAAAGTATTCAAATTGCAAGAGTTTTTTAATAAATGGTACTAAGGTCCAATGAGAGGATGGCATAAATGAATATCAATACTGCATACTTTGCTGGTGGCTGTTTTTGGTGTATGACTAAACCTTTTGATACATTCGATGGTATCGAAAAAGTCACGTCGGGATATATGGGAGGACACTTAGTTAATCCTTCTTATGAAGAAGTAAAAACTGGATCTACTGGGCATTATGAAGTGGTTAAAATTGAGTATGATGTTGCTCTATTTTCATATCATAAATTATTAGAAATTTTCTTTTCAGTTATCGATCCTTTGGATGATGGTGGTCAATTTCAAGATAGAGGTTCTCAATATAAGACTGCTATTTTCTATTCAAATGAACATCAAAGACAGTTAGCAGAACAATATATATGTGAACTCCAAGATAGTTTTAACGCTGATAAAGCAATTGCAACAAAAATTTTACCGGCATCAACTTTTTATGAAGCGGAAGCATACCATCAAGATTTCTACAAAAAGAACCCTGAACGTTATGAACAAGAACAACAAGATCGTGCTAGTTATGTCAAAAATAATCATATGTAAATAATAGATTGGACCATGATTCATTTTGAATATATCATTCCATCTTGAGAATAAAAAATATGAATGAAGAATTTTGATAAAAATATTTTTTCAATTAAGTCAACAACTACCTTACATTAAAAATGCCTGGAACAACAATTGATGTTCCAGGCTATATTTATGGATGTTTAGAGATAAATGTTTAAAATATTCATTATTTATGGCGTATGACTCTCATCACTTTAAGCATACTCTCCCACAGAGAATAATGCTTTTGATAAACTAAAAATCTAGGTTCCCAATTGGGGCTATATTTTTCTTTATAACGTCTTAATCCTTGAAAACGGTATAAACCATTGAAATGTTCAAATACACGTCCTGCCATTCTCTCTCTTAAATAAGAATAATGCAATTGACCTACATTCGAGAGTGTCGCCATTCCCATATTAAATGCTTTATACCCCTTTTCTTTACTCCATAACAACATATGAAGATATAATCCATCCATTAAAGGTAAATCCAATTCAGGCAACCATCTAATTAAATCAACAGATATTGCATTATTAGAATAAGTAGGCATCAAACTACAAAATGCAATCATCTTGCCAGAGTGATCTCTCATTACTCCAATAGGTGCTTTCGATAAATAAGTTTGAGTAAATTGACCTACAGAAAAATGCATTTCACTTCTTCCATCCAACCATTTATCACTCACAAATTTAAGTTCATCAAAGAAATCTTGAGTAAATGGTGGTTCAATAATTTCAAAATTGATATTTAAATCATCAAATTTATTGAGCGTCGCTCTGAAACCACGTCGCTTTTTACCAGATGTTGTAAACGTTGTTAAATCAATAATAGCTTCTTCACCTAATTTGAAGAATTGATTCCCAAAATTATGATATAAAGGCATATATTGATCACTTATTTGATAAAAAATAATCTCATAACCTTGATACTCTGCAAACTGATAAAATGCTTCTAATAATGACTCGAATGATTTAGTATTGCCAATTGGATCACCCAAAACGACAAGGGCATTGGACTTATATCGATACATAATAAATGAATCTTTATTTTCATTAAAGAAACAATCTTTGTCACCACTATAAACAAGGTGACTTAAATAATTACCACCGTATTTTTGAATAATTGCATCGCAAAGTGTTAAATCAATGCTATGATGAGGGCATTTATACTTATAGTCAAAAAGCCAAGCAATAACGCCAACGAGTAGCATAATAATAACAATGGTCATCCAAAAGTAATATCGTAATAAAGACGTATCAATCTCAATATGATAAACATCTAATGCATATAAAGTTCCTGATATTAAAATATGATTTAAATAAAGAATAAAGATACTAAGAAGTAGCATAACCGCCAACTTTTTAAAGCGTAATGGTCGTTTAAGTACTTGAGCACGTTGATAAGCTAAAATCAGTAACACAAATATGATAATGAGCCATGACAATAATAAAAATGACGCATAAGTATATATAGTCGCACTAGCAATTAAAATAATAGAAATAAAGGCATAAATTATTGCACGACGACTGCCTTTATAAATACCTCTTACATTTAAAATAAGTAACAAACAAGCACTCGTTTGTACAGCTAAAGCAATATAATAGGCAAAATGATTTCCATCATACAATCCATCATAGACAATAGTTAAATTATTAATAAAGAAAATAATACTAGTTAAAAATATTAAAATCGCTAACGAAAATGAAGGCACTTTAGCTAAAATATCTTTCTGATAAGACCTCAAAAATGAAGTGAAGTCTTTTACAGGTATAAAGTACTTCGAATTGTCGAGATATTTTTTAGCAGTATTTCCAAATTCAAATGAAGATAGTATAAGTGCAATCATCACTGGCACAAAATAATAAGCAAATCGATATAAAACTAATGCTAGAAGTATCTTTTCTTCAGAAATACCAAGTGATTTCAGTCCTAGTAACACGACTAAATCAAACGCGCCAAAACCACCTGGAATAAAACTAACTAAACCAGATAAAGCTGCAATAACAAATATACCTACAAAAGTCATAAATGAGATATGTATATCGACAATCAATGCAGCAAAATATAATACAGTAGCTGCTGCCATCCACTCAACACATGATACAACTGTACAATACACACCCATATAACGATTATTTCTATCTACAGGTCGTGCGACGGTATAAAAAATAAAAATTGGTAAAAATAATGCAACAATATATAAAATCCAACGTACCCACGAAATTTCATCAATCATGTGAGAAGCATTAAATATACGCAGGACAACTAAGATGGATAATAAACTTAATCCCGTAAGCATAGATACTAAAATAATAGAAATATATTGTACAAGTTTTTTCGTGTCATTAGTATAATTTTTATACACAAAAGCTCTTACGCCTGCACCTATAAACCCTCCAAAACCAATTATAGAATTAAGGGCGTTGATAATATAACTCACTCTAAAGACTCTAATCAACGGCATTTTAAGTTTAAGAGCCTTTACTAAAATAATATCGTACAGTGATAATAAGATGAGTGACAGTCCCCCACCAGCAAATAGTAGTACGAGCCATAATCTATTAATTTTGCCGAACTGTATGAATGTCTCTTTAAAATTGATATGTGATAATTCTCTATAGAGTGTAAAAATTACAAAGATAAATAAAGCAGTGGCGAAAATAAATTTAAAAAAAGAAAGTAATTTACTTTTTAATTCTTGTGTCATGTTTTCACTTCGATTCTAATTCAATATGATATATATCAAAATATATCATAAAGCTATGTCATATAGAATATCAATAAGCAAGATGAACCTTACATTATTGTAATACAATTTTCACATCATCCGCGAGATTAATTTGAATAAAATCATTTATCATATGATTACTAAGCATATCATGATTGCAAATGTATGTGATTTAAAAATAAAAAAGACTGGAACATTGTTGTTTTGTTGTTCCAGTCTAAAATTATATATATTATTGTTTAATTCCTTTTTCTTCTTCAGTGATAATGTACTCACCAGCATCATTTCCATAGTAGCGATTGTATCTTCGTTTAAATAACATAAATATGTGTGAAACCAATACCTTAAGTACAGCGTATAGAGGAATACCAATAATCACACCAACAATGCCCATTAAATTTCCTGCACATAATAAAATGAAAATAATTGTTAAAGGATGAATTTTCAATGTTTTCCCCATAACGTTAGGAGAGATAAAGTGGCCTTCAAAGAATTGGACAAGCGTCCATACAACAGCTAACTTTAATAACATTAAAGGTGAAGTAATAATCGCGATAACAATCGCAGGTGATATTGCTATTGTCGGTCCTAAATAAGGAACCACACTAGTTACTGCAGCAATACTTGCTAAAACTAAGGCGTACTTAAGACCAATAATTGAATAGCCAATAAATAGTAATAATCCAATACAAAATGACACAATAATTTGACCTTGAATGTATGAACCAACTTGTGCACTCATCTTTTCTAACAAGTCATGAAAATCTTTTCTAAATTTAGGTGGCATAATTTTTGTAGTATAATCTTTAAATTTATGACCATCTTTTAACATAAAGAATAACACAAAAGGTGTAGTCCCAATAACAATACCGATATTTGCGACTGCCTCAGCAAAAGTTGCGAGTTTAGATCCAAATCCGTCTGAGTAATCTGAAACCATAGATGGTATCTTTTTCTGAGCAGATTCTAACCATTCGTTCACTTGTCCCATGTAACCAGATAAAATGGTATTATTATTAAGTTTATCAAGTGAACGCGTAATTTTATGTAAATAATTAGGTGTATTTTTGATAAAACTTTCTATCTGTGATCCAATAATTGGAATAAGTAAATTAACTATTAATGTAATAATACCAACAATTGCAACATAAATAATTGTTATACCTAATAGTCTTGGAATACGATATCTCTCCATCATATTTACAATAGGATTGAATAAATAAAATAGCACTAATGAAACAATAATAGGTGCTGCTATTGTATTAAATACAATAATAAATGGTTGAAAGACATATGAAATTTTATCAAAGATAAAAATGACAATACCTAAAAGAACCAATGCAATTAAAGCATAAATAAGGTCATTTCCGCCTAAAAACCTCATAAATCTAGACTCTGACAAACTAAAAAAATGGCTTTTTTTTCCATTTATTTCTTTTTCATTTTTCATTAAATTCACCACGCCTTAAAAATACATCTATTTACTTTTTAATTTATTGTAAAAATAAGCTTAAAAACACAATATTTATCTTACCACAAATAACAATACTCTAATCATTAAAGTCACTTTTCTTATTAAAAGAATATTTTAAGATTTATTCACTACTAATTTGAACTTCAAAATGATTGATATGTAATGTTAAATAAACTATTTCCGCTTCGTATACATACACACTAAACTCACGTTGAATCATTTTTAATATTTTATAAGCCGTATTAAAACTACGAGGATACATAGTTTTTATCATCGATATAAAATTCTCCTGTGCTTCTAAATACTCACCTTTAGTTAATCGATATATTAAAAATTGTATGTGTCTTATAAAACGCTGATATTGTATTGTTTGTTTATCAATTGAATGTTGTAAATCAGTTTCAATAATTGTAATACTCTTATTGATTAACTTGTTTATTACTGAAATATCGTGAATTGATAATTTTTCAGAGTTGGATGCAATATGTAATGCGATGAATCCAATTTCATCTTCTGGAAAATGTACGTCTAAGGTTTTATTTAATTTATCGATTACCTTTCGAGCAACATTGTATGCATTACTATAGAGATGTTTTGTTTCAATCACAAATGGATTTGTAATCATTTGATGTTGCTTAAGTCTTTTATAGGCATAAATGATGTGATCTGTAAGTGCAACAACCAAATTTTTATCATCTGTAATTAGACCAGATTCATTGATAATATTAACTGATTCTATCACCGCTTGAACAACATGATCTTCTCCGAGCTCCAAAAGTGTTTTGTAGTGTTCTTGTTGCTCTTGTTGTTCTAATTTATAAATTTTTTCTATTGAAGCATTCTCTTGAACTGTCATACCAACCTTTTTATTAAAACCAATACCTTTACCAATTAAAACAACCTCTTGATGATTTTTTGTGCATATGATGACATTGTTATTGAGTGTTTTCGTTATTACATACTTGCTCATCATAATCACCTTTCTAATATCATTATTAAAATTATAATGCTTAATACCTAAATTGAAAAGGAATCTATTTTGAAATTTTTTACTGTTATATAGAGATTGAATCAATGACATCAATACTTTAAATCTTGCCAAAAATAAAGCGGCTTGATACATCAAGGGATATGTATCAAGCCGTTATTTTATTGATTTATTCACTATTTTTTTGGCATTTTTGCATGTTGTCCCCAAGTCTCAATGCCAAATAAATTTATTTCTAAGTTTTCGGGTTTAAACACAGGTCTCTTACCTTCTTTACGCTGTCTTTGATAATCTTTCATCACTGCAAACGCAATATTCGACAAACCTATAATTGATATGATATTTACTATTGCCATAAGACCCATAAATAAATCGGCAGTACTCCAAACTGTTTCTGTTTTAGCAACAGCACCTACAAATACTAAAAGTACTACAAAACATCTAAAAATAAATAATATCATCTTATTGTTAGATAAAAATTCAATATTGGATTGTCCATAGTAATAGTTACCTACAACAGATGAAAATGCAAATAAGGTAACTGCTACAGTTAAGAAAATACCTCCTGCTGAACCTAAATGTTCGTTCAACGCTGATTGCGTAACTGCTACACCTTGAGGCGCGCTATCACCAAATTGCAAACCAGAATATAATAAAATCATAATTGCTGTAGCTGTACAAACAAGCATAGTGTCAAAGAATACACCTAATGATTGAATTAAACCTTGTTTAACGGGATGGGGCACAGCAGATGTAGCAGCAGCATTAGGTGCAGATCCCATACCAGCTTCGTTTGAGAATAAACCACGTTTAATACCTTGAAGAATAGCAGCTCCTACAGCACCACCAGTAACCTGCTGAACTCCGAATGCACTTTTAATAATAGTGCCAATCATAGGTACAATTTGATCTATATTGAGTAATAAAATGATTAAAACCATACCTATATAAACAATAGCCATAATAGGCACAATAAGTGAAGATAGTGTAGCTATGCTACGAACACCACCAAAGATGATAATACCTGTAATAACTGCAAGTACTATTCCAGTAATTACCGGGCTAATATTGTATTGTGTATTTAATGATTCAGCAATTGTATTCGCTTGAACAGTATTAAATACAAAAGCAAATGTAACTGTAATTAAAACAGCAAATACAATTCCAAGCCATTTTTGGTTTAGCCCTTTTGTTATGTAATAGGCTGGTCCGCCACGGAATCCACCTTCTTTGTCATGTACCTTATAAACTTGAGCAAGCGTTGCTTCCATAAATGCACTAGCTGCACCAATAAAAGCAATAATCCACATCCAGAAGACTGCACCGGGGCCACCAAGAACAATAGCAGTTGCAACACCGGCAATATTTCCAGTTCCTACTCTTGACCCAGCACTAATCGCAAAAGCTTGAAATGGTGAAATACCCTTCTCACCACTACTTAAAGTTTCTGGCTTTTCAGTTAATGCTCTAAACATCTCTGGTAACATTCTGAGTTGAATAAATTTAGAACTAATTGTAAAGAAAAAACCTGCTGTTAATAATAATCCAATAAGATATTGAGACCAAATTAAGTCATTCCCGACTTGAACAAATGTTTTAAACCAGCCAGGAATTAAGTTATCAAAATCTTGCAAAACGAATCCCTCTCATCCACTTAAATTTATCGTTTTAAATACACCAAGAGATTTATGCTTTAATTTCATTAACAAAGATTAAACATTCATATTAACAATAAATGTATATTATCACTTTGATAGTTCAAATTAGACATAAATCCCTTGTGCTCATTTTAGTTGCTATTATTAATTTTTATTTTATCATTTTATTTTGTGATTGCATATACTTTTACTCTAGAATCATACTTTCTACTTCTCCAAAATCATCAGTATCAATAATAAATGATCCATTAGTATATTGTTCAGATAAGTGTACATCATCGATATTACCATATTCTTCATGATGTTGAGAGAATACAATATATTTCGTGTGATTTTCTTTAACTACTGCACCTGCCACAATTCGATGCGGTTTTTTCTTTAATTCTTTTAGTAAAGTAATTCCACGTTGTGCGCGTTTAGCTTCTTGAAGAACATTAAAATCAATACGCTTCATAGCACCACGTTGTGTAACCATTATTATGGAATCTGAGTCGTTCACATCTTCTGTCATAACAACATAGTCTTCATCTTTAAGATTAATTGATTTAACACCAGCTGCTCTTAAGCCTGTATCCGATAATTCATTAGTTGAATAAGTTAATGACATGCCTTTATGGGTTAGAACAGTAATTAACTGATCAGACTCTAATCGAACGACATTAATAAGTTCATCTTTGTCTTTAACCTTCATATTTATGAGTGGTTTATTAAACCGAGTAGTTTTAAATTGTGAAGCACTACTTTTCTTAATCATGCCGTTTTTTGTAGCCATAATATAAAAGGCTTCATTTTTAAAATCTTTTTCGTTGTATACATTTACCACTTCTTCATCTTCATCTATTGGCACAATTTGTGATATGTGTTGACCAAGCTCTTTCCAACGGATATCGGCTAATTTATGAACAGGTATAAACAAATATCTACCTTTATTTGTAAATACAAGAACAGTATCTTGAGTATTCACGCTTTCATGTTTTAATAAACGGTCGCCGTCCTTCAAACCGATTTCAGTCACACCACTTGCGTTAAAACTACGTGTAGATGTACGTTTTATATAGCCATGTTGCGTCAAACTTAAAATCACTTCTTCACTAGGCACCATAACTTCTTTATCAATTTTGATTTCGGAAATTTCAGCTTCGATTGTAGATAGTCGATCCACTTTAAATTTCTTTTTAATTTCATTTAGTTCATCTTTAATTACTGCTAAAAGTGCCTCATGATTATCTAAGATATTTCTTAATTCTTTTATTAAAGCTTCTAACTCTTCATGTTCTTTTTTCAAAGCTTCAATGTCAGTATTTGTTAATCTATACAGCTGTAACATGACAATAGCTTCTGCTTGAGCTTCAGTAAAGTCATACTCTGCAACTAAATTATCTTTAGCATCTTTTTTATTTTTAGAATTACGTATCAATGCAATAACTTCATCAAGTATAGATAAAGCTTTCATTAATCCTTCCACAATATGCATACGTTTTTCAGCTTGCTCTAAGTCATAACGCGTTCTATTTGTAACCACTTCAATTTGATGATTTAAATAACTTTCTATAATTTCACGTAATCCCATCAACTTAGGGCGACCTTCACTAATAGCAACCATATTAAAATTATATGAAATTTGTAAATCCGAATTCTTATATAAATAGTTTTTGATTGATTCGCTATTAGCATCTTTTTTTAATTCGATTGCAATTCGTAATCCAGTTCTATCAGTCTCATCTCGAACTTCTACAATACCATCAACCTTTTTATCGGCACGTAATTCGTCAATTCTTTTAACTAAACTACTTTTATTCACTTCATACGGAATTTCAGTCACAATTAATTGTTTACGTCCACTTCTTAAAGGCTCTTCATCTACTCGTGAACGCACGACAACCTTTCCTTTACCGGTCTCATACGCTTTTTTTATACCTTCTATTCCTTGAATGATACCACCTGTAGGAAAGTCAGGCCCTTTGATATATTTCATCAGTTGATTAATTGTAATATCAGGTTGATCGATATACTTCAATGTGCCTTGTATTACTTCGGCGAGGTTATGCGGCGGGATATCAGTAGCATATCCTGAAGAAATCCCCGTAGATCCATTAATTAATAAATTAGGGAATCTCGCTGGTAATACCATTGGTTCCAAAGTTGTGTCATCATAGTTTGGAATAAATGATACTGTTTCCTTATTAATATCCCTTAATAGTTCTTCTGATAATTGACTAAGTTTAGCTTCTGTGTAACGCATAGCAGCTGGAGGATCGTTATCGATACTACCATTATTACCATGCATTTCAATTAGAACATGACGTAACTTCCAATCTTGACTTAAGCGCACCATAGCATCATATACTGAAGAGTCTCCATGAGGATGATATTGACCTATTACATCACCGACAGTTTTCGCACTTTTACGGAAATTT
>Ga0115856_100875_pt1 | contig 10497 bp, 5 predicted proteins | sample InSIn4gowninarea_FD_83870 | JGI IMG/M metagenome (GOLD analysis project Ga0115856, IMG submission 83870)
TATACTGTATGTGAAACTCCTCTCAGAAAGTGCCTGTAGAATAAGATAATTCAAAATTGATGTGCTTGTGGAAAGCACACCAATCGATCTGGGAGAAATCCCTCTCTCATTTATGGAGATCGCACTCCAAGAAATCTCTCACGTCCAGATGATGTCTCACTCGACATGGATGTCTGTCTAGCCTTCCTTCGTCGAATATTGGAGTATATATTCAAACATCCAATTTCCAGAAGAATCTCAAAGATTCTGTGATGTAAACCTGTTGTAGCTTCTTTGATTTTTGTCCTAGGGCTTCCAGAATTTACCAACCCTATACTAGATTTTCGCACCATGTTTGGTCACCAAATTTTCGAAGTTCTCACAGTAGTTTTAGCCAAACTCCTTTACGTTTTTTACAATACAGAACCAATATATTGCTATTCTATTTTTAATTTTCAGTGAAACCTTCTTCCCCGCAAAATACAATGCGGAGAAGCGAACTAACAACTTTTTAGCAATTATAAGCTTTCTTATTTTCACTTTCACCTTACATTTATCAAAGAGCTTTTTAAGAAATCGGTAAAACTTTTGGTCACGTCTTCTGAGACCTACTGATTCGACTTTAATTCTTCTCAAAGCGATTTAACATTCGGGACTTAGTCTCTTTCAAATGATGTTTTATTCAATTCGACATCTTGGATTATAATTAAATTATAGACCGAAACTCTCTTCTACTAGTAACTAAAATTCTTCTCCGTAAGGATAGATGAATTCTTGATCCAAAAGATAAGTAACAATATTGTTCTTTTTAATCAAGAACATACATGGTATGTACTCTAACGTAATTTTTTTTATTTCATAAAAAATATATATAGTTCTAAAACGTTCTACAGAAAAACGTTTTTCTTACTTCTGTTCAGCAAAGGGAAACGTCATAAAAAATGAACTATTTCTTTCGTAATTAAAGTTACCCAGCTCTATACAACTATATAATAAAACTCTTTTCGTCCAATCCCTTTTAAAGATCTGTATACAACTGAAAGACAGGATTAGTTAGTATTAGATAAAAAGAATTAGAGTGAAGAAGAGGAGGGGATATCAAGACTTTTATTCTCATCATGCTTGTAACAAAAATAGAACTCCTGATAAGATGGACTTGAAATACTAGATTCTGGGAGATTGCAGACATCTCTGGTATAAGTCGCTATAAAGCAAATCCAGACGTGTCTGCTTGCTTATCAGAACAAACAAAAATAAAAGAACAGACACGTAAAAGAAAGAATCATGATAGCAAAAGACGAAGTATTGGGAAAAAATAACATTTTTATAGCGTCATAATTGTTTGATATATGTTACAACATATAAACATGGTTATGAAAATACAAATAATGTCTTAGTTTGAATTTTATAACAATTTTAAAAATGGTTATTCTTCTGGAGAGAGATAAAAATTATATTACAGACATTTAATTTTTTTTTCACTGCCAGTTTCATTTGACTTAAATAAAAAATAGGCTACGTGCACGAGCTGGCTAAAATTATATTCAACTTAGCATTTAAAACTGAGATAAAACGCACGTGGCTCTGAGAATTTTAATAGGATTACCTGCATGTACTTTGATGTAACTGAAAACCATTCGCTGTCTGATACACTTAACTACAACTTTAACTGATTTTATAAGGTCTGAACGCACTTGAAATAATTGTTTCTTCACGTTTCTTAATGGAAGAAATAAAAGATGTCTGCGTACGAATCTATTGGGAATACTTCACATGAAGAAACAAAGGCTGGAAACCTTTGCGCTTTAAAAAGTTCCCACAAAATCCTCAACCAACCATAAAACAAAATGATGAATTTTGGATTAAAAAGCTTGTGTCCAGTTTTTCATATGGTAAAACTGTAATGGACAAAAAGACACAATTACAAGTTTTTTTCTTTTTCATTCAGTAATGTTTTTTTAGGCCTGCTTCTTCTCTATAGACATTTATTCTAACCAATTTTTCTGTAACAGATTGCCTTCTTTTACAAGAGAAAGCACTACTTGATAAATTTCTTCAGCAGTTCCAACAAGGATCTGAATGAGAACGAATCTCCAGTTCCACCCGTGGCATCGCCAATGACTGACATCAAGAATTTAGAGTCCAAATATTTTTGCATACACAAGGGTTTATTTTTTAATCTAAAATTAGATTATGCTACAGTCTAAAACAAGGTTCAATGACATAATGACATGCAAGATTTAGTCTTTTTCAAATTAACGAACATATGCCATCTCTTTTCACAGCATCTGCGACCCTAATTGGGTTTATAAACTCTTCGGTTTTCATTCAATGTAAAATAAATGTCCCTCTCTCTCTCCCTCTCTTTCTCTCCCTCTCTCTATCTATCTATCTATTATCAATCCACCTCTCTATCTATCGCCCTATCTCTATATCTCTCTCTGTCTCTATCTCTCTATCTCTACCTCTCCCTCTCTTTCTATCTCTCTCTCTTTTTCTCTATCTATCTGTCAATCTCTCTGTCGCCCTCTCTATCTCTTTCTCTACCTGTCTACCTCTCTATCGCAATATCTATCTCTCTACCTTTCTCTATTTCTCTATCCCTGTCCATAGATCTCCAGCTCTGTCTATCTCTCTACGTCTCTCTATTTCTCTATCTCTGTCTATCTCTCTATTCTCTCGTTCTCTCTATTTCTCTATCTCTGTCTATCTCTCTATTCTCTCGTTCTCTCTATCTATCTCTATCTCTATTTCTCTATCTCTGTCTATATCTAGCTCCAGCTCTAGTTCTCTATATATATATCCCTATTTCTCTTTCTCTATCTCTGTTTCGCTATCTGTGTCTATTTCCAGCTTTAGCTCTATCTATTTCACTATCTCTAGGTCTCTCTATATATCTCTGTCTACCTCTAGCTCTATTTATATCTATCTCTATCTCTCATTCTCTCTATCTATCTCTTTATCTTTCTATCTCTCTCTATCTCTGTTTCTCTATCTCTGTCTATCTCTAGCTCTATTCTATCTATCTCTCTATCTCTCGGTCTCTCTATCTATCTCTATTTCTCTGTCTCTATCTCACTCTATGTATTTCTCTGTATATTTTTCTATCTCTCTATCGCACTATCTATCTCTCTATCTCTCTCTATGTCTTTCTCTGTCTATTTTTCTACCACTCCATCGTTATCTATCTCTCTATATATATATCTCATCACTCCATCGCTGTCTATCTCTATCTCTATATTTATCTATCTCTCTATCTCTCGGTCTCTCTATCTCTTTCTCTATCTACATCTCTATCAATCTATCTATCTATCTTACTATCTGTGTTTTTCCCTTTCTCTCATTTTTCTCCCTCTCAACGAAACAAAAATGAATCAAAATCATAAATTTATATACATCAAAAGTATTAAATATTTCCAACTTATTCATAAACGTTTTACAAATATCAAACTTCTGATAACATTTACATATAAAAGTACAAGATGATAAAGTTGCAATGTTTCCCATGCCGTTTCAAGGACAAAACACACGTATTTTTTAACTGAATCAATACTACGGAACGAATAAAAAATTAAATTAGTAACAAAAGAATTTCCACCACATAAACAAAACAGAAAGAATTATGAATTATCTTATTCTACAGGCACTTTCTGAGAGGAGTTTCACATACAGTATACTTGTAAGCAGTTTTTAATAAACCAGAACCGTTATTGACAAACAGAGGAATCGGATGAAATTGCCGCCTCGTCAAAAGAGGAAAATATTTTCCCTTTTAAAATGTACAGAAATTAAAAAATGAATGTCAAAAAATGCTGCGTAATTTGCAATATGCTAAGAAGAAAATCAATATTGTTCATTAATCGACACATTATATAATTAATTTCAAAGATGAACTTGAAATTTTACTTTTTAATTGACCTAAAAAAATTCAATCTTGTTTCTGAAATTACAATAGTTTCGCTTTTTACAGTTTGAAACCAAGTATACATGGTTAAAAATAATTTCCCACCGCAGGTTCTGGAGTTCTGTATTATACTCTCAAGAGAAATTTGCACTGAAATCAATCTGACGTTACTCTAGAAAATCTCTACTAATAATTAAGCAGAGAGTATGTGTGTGTTTGTTTTTCAGCTGACTTTAGCATAGAAAAAAAGGCACACAGAGACACAAAATTTGGCACACCGGTAGATTTTTGTCCCTATTTTTGCACCTCCAACGCGGAATTTTAAAATTTTAATTTGAAAGTCTGTCATTAATTTAAAACGTAATTAACAGTTCATTTTGACCCCTGGAGTGCCAACGATTAATCCATTGCATTTCGCGTGCCCGCTAAAGATAACGGACTAGAAATTGATTATAATTTATTCGTTGTTATGACAAAGCGTTGCCATTTAATTCCACCTAAATTCAATGTTATAACTTTGAATTCGATGTGCGTGTTTCTTTCTCTATATCTTCATAGTCTTCATGAGTTCATTTTTACACCTGGAGTAAAGTCTTTTCCAGCCATTAAGACAAATAACATTGCGCATTGTTTTCCTAATTTTCTTACTGGCAACGATTAATCCATTGCATTTCGCTATGCTCCTGTCGAAGTTCAATAATTTCTATATTTTTCTCATGGGCCGACTGATGGGCCACTGGATAGCGCGTCTGCTTCGTAAGCCACGGGCCCGGGTTCGAATGCCGGGTGATGCATGGATGCTCCCCTGTGCTCTCCAGTTAGGGGTAGAGCGCCCCCTCACAAGTTGGCCAACAATGTCGGTGACCCCAAGGGCCAAGAGATTACCGCTCACGTGCCGCGTCGTTGGATTGAAAAAATATTTTTCTCATTTGTTATTTTGAAAACAATTATATGTTTCGATGTCGTTTTTCTAATTCCAGCGATCAATCCATTGCATTTCGCGTGCCCGCTAATACGGAATAAATAAACCTTTCGGATATGCTAAGGTACAGGCTGCTTGAGCAGTGTTTACTTTTTTCCAGGCTTTTTCGCTTAATAGCCGGTATGTTTCGACTTTCAGGTGGACCTCAGGGGAAGACATTTGAAGAAAATCTGATTTTTGTGTTCTTTTTGCATTTATTAAAAGTAAACGGTGCTGCCTGTTCTTGAGTCTTTCAAACCTTGATCGGTTTCTTGAGTTTGTTTTCAGAAAGCATCAAAGCCCGTAAAGATATGTGGATTGTGGAGAAAAAAATTCAAAAAGTATGTGTGTGATAAGTGTTTATTTTTTTATGAACTTAATACTTCAAGTAGAACATCATGTATTAAGTTCATAGTACTTGAGGAACTTTTCTCGTTTTTGTCTTTATTTTTGTGTGTATCTTTTAGTTTTTGATTTGGTTAAGTTGTTCGTTCTGAATAATATTGATGTTTAATTATTTTGTGGATTTCGCAAACACTGTTTTCACCAGTCTAAAAATAATTTTCTTTAGTTTTCAGTTTCCTATAGAATTTCTATGCTACGATATTTTATATGCTGAAACGAGTTCGTGCAAGGTTAACCTATGCATTTGAGGTTATAATGTTAAAGTTCAAAATATTTGTCCAATCAAAATCTATGTTTTCTTCTTGTCCCAATCAAATAAATATTACAATAAATCTTCTTGTCAAAATCAAAATCTATGTTTCTCATTGAGACAAAAAAGAAAACAGTCCACAGAAATAACCATTTACTTCAAAGAGTTTGAAGGTAAATTGTAATAAAAGTGACAATGTGCATTCATTTGTTATCGCATTTTCATTTCTTATATCAAAATACAATCACATATTCCTTTTATAAACACTTTTTTTACACAAATACGACATTAAAGATGGAATACTGAAATCCGTAAGTCAATTCATGTCAAATCAACATAATGTTCATCTTAAGCCGATTATCAAAGGGCGCGAAGCCAACTATGAAAGACACTTTTGTGGCTCTGTAGCTTTCTGCTGAAGTATGACCTTGTTAAGCCTAAATTAAGATAAAGGGAATCCCCTGTCTGATCAGATAAGTGTCTGGGAAAACAAATGGATCCCCAACAGAAATACCTCTTTACCACAGAAAATAAGACAGTAATTTGGTAGACATAGTGGTGAATTAAGTGAGTTTGCGGAAGTTTGTATTAGGGAGTATTTTATGGAGAAATATTGCCTATTGCGGTAAGTTTTTGGTGAGGTTAACAAAATACGCGGTTAAAACTATCCATCAAAATTTATCAAATGGTTTTGGTATGGTTTTGTCTGTTAATCTACATCATACATGGGCAGCGGCTGGCCCGCGGAGCATTTTAAAATCACCTTCGAAATAATGATGTTTGCAGCTGTAACTTGCAAAAAGGTCTTTGATTACTTTTTTTACGAAAAATGTACAAAAACAACTAAACTGCGCTAATTTTTATGATCGTCTGCTTCTACTATCGTAAGCAACCTCATGATTTTGAGAATCTTGTTGCCGAATTCAAGATTGAAGAGCCGAAATTTGCATTGAAATTTAATATCTCTTTTCTAAATTAAAAATTAAATGTATCTCCATTCAATCTCCACCGTGTTAAAATAATACTTTATTCAGGAAAAATTTTGAAAAACAATTAAACTCCATATTAGTTTGTGCATTTTCCCTCTGTTTAATTTATTAAAACTAGACAGCGGATTATATGCACTTAAAAAAAGCCAAAATATGCATGCATCTATGCACTAAAATCCCTAAAAATATGCACTTAAAAACAGAAAATATGCATTTAAAATATTCATTAAAATAATGCTTACCATCTTTTAGGATTCTAAAATTTTTATTTAAGAAAAAACTTTCGAATGAAAACAATATTATTTTTTCCTTATTGCAGAGGAAAAAAATGTATTTATAATTTAAGTTACAATGAACATTATTGTTTTCTTCTAAATTTTGAATTCAGAAATTTTCCCTGTTATCGTCTAAAATCATTTTAAATATAGAAAATATTCTTTTCACATCGACAGATGTTACTAGGTAATATTTAAAATGTTTTGCTTTCGATGATTGCACTTTTACTGGCAGTTCATGCCCTTTACCGTTTATGGAGTCATTAATTTTTTTACTGCATCAAATCCTGGATTTTTATTTAAAATTGAATTTCATTTTTGTTTCACTTCTCTCATTGATTGCGGAATAACGTCAACATATTCCTGAACTTTATTAATTAACGTTTTCATTAAAGATGCTTTTGTTGATTTAATTCTAGGCATTTCTAAAAGATAAAATATTTTCCATGACAACGCATGTAGTTAACCCATCAAAAACAAATACAAAGTCTAAAATGTCACTAATCCGAGAACAGAAAAAAAAATCCAAAAACAGAATGAAATGTCGAAAATTCTATCGACTTCCCCAAGTTGGCACCACAGATTCTAATGTACGGCAACGTACGTACGATTTCGCATCAGTAAAGAAATGTTTTGGTTAAAATTCGTCGAAATATGCATTTAAAATAAAAAATATGCTTTTTTATGCATTTATATGCAAAAATACAAAAAATTGCTCAAATATGCAAATGCATATGCAGATATGCATTTGCATATAATCCGCTGTCTAATTATAACAATACGATTGCCATGCTATGAAGGTTTAAAAATTCAACTTCAATTTTATACACACGAGAGTAAAAATAATTGGTTCGAATCACCAATCAGCGATCGAATAAAATTTCAACATTTCTTTCAACATCAGGATAACAATCGTTTTACAATGGTTAAAAAATCTCGGTTGTGTTTTTTTAAAGATTTTCGGTTCCCTGAGATGTAGAGAAGATTCGGTAATCTCTAAGTCTCTTTCTCGTCTCTACGTCTATGTTTTCTCTACAGCAAATAGAATTGATTGAGCATCCGAGAGATACACATTTGAAATTTCGGAGTTAAGATTTTTCTTCAGAACATATACCTTGCCGAAAAAAGTATTTACAGTACTGAGAGCTTTTGCAAGAAATATGATTTGTGCATTTGGAATCTTTTATGAATGTGAAGAGTTCCTTTCCATGATGAAAACATAAGATTCATGTGAAATAAGCATATTATTTTATAAGATAAAATAAACCTTATCATTTCTTTCACAACTACCTAATACCTACGGTCCGCAACTTCATCAATGTCCTACAATTTGGCCCGCATTTTTCCAAAGGTAGCCCATACCTGCTTTACAATCATGTTCTGCACACGAGGGGCTAATTAGACCGGGACATACTGTTTAGAGGGGATTCCGAACCACTACAAATACGCAAGCCTGAGACGGGAGTCGAACCCGCAAACTGCTGAACTGAAGCTGTCGGCTTTATCAAACGGAAACTTATATTTCAAGTCAATATATAATAATAATAAACAGATAAATAACTGCTTATAACTGCCTTGCTGCAGGTTACAGTTACAAGCCTAATCTTTTATGCTTTTGCCGGACACGAGATTTTCAAATCCAAAATTCAGCATTTATGTCATCTTTGGTTTATATAATTGGGTGGGTTAGAACTTGCAACGATTTTCAAGTGCCAGCTTTTGTTTCGTCATATGAAGTATTCTCAAATCTTCCTTACGTAGACTCCTTTTAACTTTTACATAAAAAAATATTTATTCATAGTCGTATTAGAAAAACCCCATAAATGAAGAGATTATCTTTCCCAGTTCCATCTTTATTAGCCAACTGCGGCTGAACGGCTAGCGCTCTGGTCTTCAGTTCAACAGTTTGCGGGTTCGATTCCCACCTCGAGCTTGGCTGTTTGTAATTGTTCGAAATCCGCTTTAACCAGTAGGTCCCGGTCTAATTAGCCCTCGTGTGCAAAAAAATACCGTAAAAAAAACCAGCCCAAATCCATCTTTAATATCTATTCTTTTCTAAAAAACTATTATTAAGCCCGGGAAATCAATTACAGCGTCTCGTTATGCAAAAGATGAAACAATTAATGTAATTTTAGTCAAGCTCGTGCAGGTAGTATATATTTTAGTTTAATCAGGCAAATGTATTTTTTTTTTACTTTAACTGGCACTGAATATCAGTTTTATATTATTTTATCCAGCTTATGAACATGGCATAGTTTTTATTTTGATCAGTCGAAATTGGCAATAAGTTGAAAAGTGCGTAACGTGAATTTGAGCCACTTCAGACTCCAGAGAAACAACCATTTTTCAAATGGTTAATTATTTTGTTTTGTTTTTAACCTTTTTGAGACTTTTATCATGAGAAGAAACAAACAGTATAAAATGTACAAGCTGTAAAAACTAGCTGTACAAACCCGTAATTTACAAACATGTCTTACTCTCCTCGAATTAGTACAGCCTTAATCTTTACAAACGCCTTATACAAAATCTTATGTATCTGACATTTCCTGCTGCGATCTAATTAAAACAACCTAACACAAATAAAAAAGTCATGAAGAGGCAACACATGAAATACTAACTTCCCCTCTTATGCGAACTTTTTATCTGAATTTAACAAGACATATCTAAATAACTATACAAATCCTTTAGCTTACTTTAACTGCAGTAAATCGAAAACATTTATAGCTATTTTTTAAAAAAGTTTTAAAACAAAATGGAACCGTCTGGGTGCCGGTGTTCCAGTTTAATCATTGGAAAATTATGTTTGCATCTGTAATCTGCAAAACGTTTTTGTTTATTTGTTAGTTTTTAATGAAAAATGTAGAAAAATAATTAACTCTGCGTTGATTTTTATTATCGTCTGCTTCTACGACCGTCAGCCAAACCGTTTCCATGGCATCAAAGAGTGCATGATTTTGTGAATCTTGTTGCCAGATTCAAGATTGGACAGCAGAAATGTGCACTAAAAATGAATATCTCTTTTCTAAATTAAAAATAAAATGTTTGCCACTGAATTTCTGATCCCCGTCCTTTTCTACACTAGAACACCCAATTTCGTATCTCCACCATGTTAAATTTCACAAAATTGACACTGCTTACACAACCCCAGGCCCCCCTGACCCAGAAGCAATGGCCATACATGAGGAGATACCCCGGGGCGGTCGCTCTCTAGCTCTCCCACCCAGACTCGACCGAATATGTCCCGGGAGGACAACTACAGAAGTTGCCTCAGTGGGCCTAGTGGTTCGAAGGGAGTCCAAAGCAGGACGACCCTGTAGTATAGGATCCTTCGCCCAGAATGTGGGGCACAAAGTCAGTACCCCACATCTCCAGGCCGTGGATCAAGCTGGTTGACATCGGGACCCCGAGAATTTCACCGCCCGTATGGGGCCGAAGCCCCACCCCTGGGGGTCTCCACCGTGTTAAAATAATACTTTAGTTTTTTTTCCATATAATTATATTAATAATTTGAAACATAACTAAAATTATATTAATAATTTTAGTTATTTTTCCATATTTTTCATGATTAAACTCCATATTAATTTGTGTTTTTTAAATTCAACGTCCATTTTATTCACACGAGAGTAAAAATAATCTTCACCCATCAGAAATCTCGAAAAAATTGAATTCACCAATCGAATAAAAGATTTTTTTTAATCCGACGGTGACGAACGTGAGCGGTAAGCTATTGGCCC
>Ga0115856_100877_pt1 | contig 10482 bp, 5 predicted proteins | sample InSIn4gowninarea_FD_83870 | JGI IMG/M metagenome (GOLD analysis project Ga0115856, IMG submission 83870)
ACGGCAGTTGTTGTTCTTTATCGAAGTAAACAGTAAAATGCTGCTGCAGATAAACCAGACTATCCAGGAGTTGTGTTGCTAATTCGTTGTAACCAGATAGAAAAGTGGTATCGTTATCTTGATCTCCATTGCTGAATGTACTTATGTATATGCTTAGCCTATTGAGGAGGCCGATGCAACCTGCCTGGCAGGTATGTACCAAGACCTGCAGGGCTTTGTTGTTTTTTGCACCTGCTGCCTGCTGCATGAAACGGAGCGGGAATGCCTGTGCTTCGGCAGTTGCGTGTTGAATGATGGAAAGACGATTGTACTGTGCTTCACCGGTGATTACCTGAACTGGTTGAGTTAATTCATCTATCAACTGGTGTAATGTAAATAGCGGATATGACATGCGATATTGGAATTTAATATTTGGTTTTGTAAGTATGCTGATTGTTCCTGGTGGTAATAGCAGTGCTATGTTTTCTTCTTTATCGAAGCAAAGGGAAATTGCCTATCTTCTGACCTCATTATTTCACCTGAACAACCAGGGTGCAAATGTAGAATGCGGAGCTTTATGAGCAAAATATTTTGCTAACTATTTTAGTATAATTGCTAACTATTTTGGTTTTTGGTTTCTCACAGATAGCACAGATAGACACGGATGAAGGATTAATATCAGATTCAAACAGGTAGGCTTATAAAAGCTGCGAGCTGCGAGCCGTGAGCTTCGAGCAAAGAGCATGTTACAACTCATATTATGCCCGTAGGTCACTTCCGCAGGTCACAGACTCCGTGGGAGACTCTGCGAGGACTCCTTAGGAGATTCTTCGGACTACTCAACTGAAAATGGTATAAGATTCAAGAGATAAGATTCAAGATGAAGGGGATTGCTGAAAAAATAGAAGTGCTTTAGGAATTTAACTGCTAAAAACTCCAGCTAACAGGTTTGGGATATTTATGGAATGAGGGTAGCTTGTTTGCTGTAAATTTACACCTCTCCATCTCCACTACTACTTACACTAGTTTTATAAATTACTTATACAGCAAAAGACGTAGGATGTACGGCTTAGATACGGCTCAGGTACGGCTTAGGCAGGGAGAAGGTAGGGAAATTTACGGGTTCATGGGTTTACGAGTTCACGCGTTGGAAAGTTGTTAAACTTTGATGTTCGTAGGGATAGGAAGGGAACGTTTACGAGTTCACTGGTTTACGAGTTCACGAGTTTTAAAATGGTTTAAAGTTTAATGTTCATAGGAAGAAAGTAGAGAGTTGATAGGGGAAGTTGGTTTTGGTCAGTATTGATATAAACAGGCAGACCGGGAGAACTGCCGTATCTTTTACATCAAGATACGCTATACTAGCGTCCCATAGAGCGTAGCATGAAGGAATACAAGGTATTAGTTGTATTTGTGTATGGAATCCATTTAGATTTAGTGGCTAACTGCTTAAGAAAATAGAAGAATCTCTTAGTGCTTTCGAAGGGTTAGGTGATAATTTTGGTATTGGAATATAGCTTTTGACAGATAGAAAGCTTTTGGGGCGATATCTTTTTCACCTGTAGCATTTAATCCTACAAACCGCAAGTACTTTGGGAAAGCGATATTCCCTCCTGCATCTAATGAGTTAAGTTTATAAATAGTACTATTATTCACTTGTATGGTGAAGTTGCCAGAGGAGTATGCGAGTACAATATTAGTTGTCTTATCTATAAGATTATAGGGCATGCTAAAGACATTCGTTTCATTAGTTTTTACCTCTTGATAAGTAGTGCCACTACTTTGAGTGGTAATAGGTTCTATTCTTGCCAGCCTCTTATTAGATGAATCCATTATTTCAAGTGCTAGTTTACCTGTTCCAGGAGAATTAGAATAACCAGAGCGAAACATGTCTATAGTTAATGATAGGTTCCATGCATTCACATCTTCACTTATTCCCAGGTCCTTTCTTAATTCTACGTTACTACCGAGTGAGTAACTTAAATATAAGTCAGGCTTCTTATAATTATATCTATTAGTAATAGCGGTCCATAAGTTTGAGGCTGTTCCTGTCCTTGTCCAGCCATACCCTGCTGTCATTTCTGTATTAAAGGGTAAATCTGCGAGAAGATCAATGCCTTTTGAAGGTTCAGAATATAGTACAGAGTCTGAATTTGGGGTTAAGTAGTGAAAAGGAATTGCTTGTCGATTTTGGGAAGCTGACTGCCAGTATAGCTGAGCATACGCATTTACGCTAGGATTGTTTGCAAACTCAGCTTTAATGCTATACAATTTTCCGGCTTGTAAAACAGGTGTTTTGAAAAATACGTCCCTTAGTGTTACAGCAGTATCACCAATACGCAGTGTATCATCAAAATACAACCTAACATTACCTGAAGTTCTGACTCCTAATGTGTAGGGCTCACTGAACTTTGCCTGTAAAAAGCCTTGCCATCTTACTGAATACTTATCGGAATTAAAACCATTTACCGGAATTGAGCCTTTTCCTTTAAACTCTAATAATGTATCTATTTGAGAGGCTATGTAATTTGCGATATTTAAGTCACTATCCTTGAAGTAATAAGCACATAATCCTTTCTGAACCCGATTCAGCGTAACAGGAATAGTTTGTGTGCTTGTTGAGATATTTACCTTCCAACGGTGCAAGCCTCCATGAAAACTTTCGTCGTTATTATACAAGTAGTAATCGTTTCCTAGTTTTACTCCTGAAAGAGCAAACCCGTTACCAGACATGCCATAGGGTGCTACAGTGTTTGGTGATAGTACCTCGTTGCGTGGTTTAGCTATGCCAAACTGACCTATGAATAAGCCTTTTTCGGAATATACATTCCAGATGTTGGTTTGCGTTTGTTTCCAAAATTCATTATGTTCCTGGGTGAACAAAATACTATCCAATACGATTACACCGCTTCCCGCATTGTATCTTACACCGTTACCTACATCGAAGCTACCATCCGTTGGATAGTCCCCCTGGTAATTGGTATAAGTTGCTTTTCTTGTCTGCCATGTGAAGCCAGTTGCTCCTAACTTGATTGCTCCTAAATGATATCCTTGATTATAGCCAGACTGAACCGGCTGATTATTAACTACAATAGGATAAGCGCCATACATGATAATCTTACCAGATTTGGTAATAATGCCCTGACACCTGGAATATAGAAAGGGTATGGGCTGTACATCATTAAAGCTGATAACACCTGTTGAACCTATTACTATACCATTATCGTAAAGTGGGTTATTGGCAGCATCAAACCCTTTTAAGTTATATTTTGTTACAATATAATTCTGAGCAGCAGAAGTTCCCTTGTTTATGATTGTTGTATAAGAACCATCGGCAAATAGTGTATATCCTGTATTTACCAATGTTCTTCCTGTATTCCTCAAACCATAGTTGGGCCGCAACTCATATATTCTTATCGCATTGTTTTCTTTACATGTCATATACCTTTTGCCATTGCTTAATGTAGTTACCCTGCCAATTTCAGATCTTCTTTGAACATTCATAGGTAATACATGAAAACTCCAGTTATTGATCAGTTTCCAACTTTGGTGCAGCGGTTTTTTATAGTCGATGCTATATTCTTTAAATGATGCAAACGCTATAGTTGGATTGTTTAGGTCAATAGTCGCATCATAGAATCTTCCTAAGTAACTAATATAATCAACATAAGTTCTATTTTTATCAAACTTTAATAACCTGCTGTTGCCATAATCAAGTACCCAAAAACTTCCATCATTCTGTATAGCTAAAGAAGTAGGGTAATTAAATATGTTATCAGCCCAGTAAAATTTATCGTTGTACACTACCTCACTGGTACTGTACCCACCTGATCTTCCTAATGCCCAAAGTGGAGCAAGCGTCTTGATGTTGAAAGCTTTTACCTGTTGAGATCTAATACTTACGTCACAAAGCATTATAAGATTTTTATTTGCTGCAATTGCACCAATACTAAAAATGGTAGTAATGCGACTGCCGGTAGCCGTTAAAGTGCCATTGCTGTTAACAGTATATCTGGCACATACATTGGCACCATCTGCACCGGATACTACCCACAAATCACTATCATTAGCTCCTATGCACAGCGCTTTAGGAGAAGCAAAAGCTATTTTTCTAACAAATAACCCTGTTTTATCGTAGATATAAATATTATTATCTGCCCTGCTTACGAAGATGAATTTACTGTTAACAGCTAACCCATTGATAAAATAGTTGCTGCCATTTAACATGCCAACAGCACTATAAGTAATTGCCGGGAAGCCTTTAGTAGTATAGCTAGTACCATTAGCGAAAGCCACTTTCGAGTTATCACTAATGCTGGAAGCGTATATAAATGACAACCTATTAGCGGCATTGGAGTAGTCCACCCCTGCCCAATACACATTTACGCCATCGGTAGCATTATAATAAGAGCTTTGGTTAGTTGTCCTTTCCGCACCTATTGGGATCTTTACCTGTATATTGTTTAAGTCGAATGCAGCCTGTGAGGAGGAAAGTTCACTATAGCCCGTACCATAATAAAGCCTGTTACCGCTTATACATAAGGTAGAAATAAAGTCATATCCTAAATGGACAGTTACACCCGTATCATTGGCTGAGGTGTTACCTATAACACCTTCCCAATCAGCTTTCATATTTGAAGCCTGTACCTTTATGTCATAATTACCATCAAGTAAAGGTTTACCATAATCATCACAGCCATTCCATTGAACAGGGAAAGGGTAAGTTCCTGCACTGCTGTATTTTACACTACTCCACAACGTTCTTACTGAATTTCCTTTCTTATCGTAAACTTCTGCTGCCGTTGTAGCAGAATCTATAAGAGTGAATGTTGTACTTCCAACTCCAGTAGGAAGTAGGTTAGGTTGTTCTTTATCAAAATGTCTTACTGATTGTGAGAAGCTTGCCCATGACACCAGCAGTAAACAGATTACCAGGTTGATTGTTTGCACCATCCTTTGTGCTGCCATAAAATAAAGGAGAAGTGTTATGATTATATGTAAAAGTAAAATGGAAAGTGTTATAAGCTTATTTAGTATATATGTAAATAGTTTAACATAAATTATGCCGATGAGCAAGGGTGAAGTAAGTTGTTAGTTATTTGGTGTGAAACGTTTAATACTGATACAATGAAGGCACTCCTTATGAGTTGCTCAGAGTCTTGATTCCATAATCAAAATACTTAAAGAACAACTTAGCGAGCTTTAAACCGTAATTAATATTTAATATTCTACATTTAGTTAAACACAATACACAAGTACGATACTTTCATAATATTAGTAGGTTTACTACAGTATAAGTGGAAGTTGTAAGAGGGCTGGAGTAGCTGTATAAAAAGGTTTGAATTATGTATTATTAAAAATATTAAGGCTTTATAGCAGTATTTAAGGATAGGCTTATTGTACACATGTTAAATATTTATATAACCAATATGGCTGATTACCATTATTTTATTTGTATTTATCTTATTAACCATCATGTTATATTAGAAAAAATTATCATTCATTGGATTTTAAGCGGATATAAAAGTCTCTTTTTAGAGTTGGTCATATCTTCGCCACTCAATATCACCAATATCCATGCGTACATGCTTAATTATTTTTTGCACCGGTTTTCTTAGTTGTTTTCTCTTATCATCGTGTAAAGTAACACAGCCAACGATCCCTTACTTTCATGATCTGCCGGATACAGCACAGCCAACATTAACTAAAACAGTGCCTTTTAAAAGCCCAGTAATACAGCCGGATGACCTGCTTTCTATTACCATACAAACTGTTGACAATACGTTTACCAATGCTACGGTAAACACTAACAATGCTAATAGCAGCACTGCTACAAGTGCCGGTACACAGCCGGTTCCCAGTGGTTACTTAGTTAATAAAGATGGTATAGTGGAATTGCCATTTATAGGCAAGATCAAACTGAGCGGATTAACTGTAGCCCAGGCGCAAGAGGTTATACGGCTGGCAGCAGATAAATACTTTAATAATCCCATCGTAAATGTGCGGTATGCTAATTTTAAAATCACCGTACTGGGAGAGGTAAGAGCGCCTTCTTCTTTTGTGATGCCGAATGAAAAAGTCAACATCTTTGATGCGATCGGCATGGCAGGTGACCTCACAATATATGGACGCAGGGATAATGTATTGTTACTCCGGGACACAACAGGTGACAATCGGCAAATGGTGAGACTGAACCTGAGTTCCAAAAGCATCATATCCTCGCCTTATTTCTACTTGCAGCCTAATGATATTATTTACATAGAGCCAAATAAAAACCGTATTGAAAGCACCGATGTCCAGAAGAGCAGATCTCTGGCTGTAATCGGGATTATCATTTCTGCAATTTCTGTATTTACTCTTGCAATATCACGATTATAATAGTAAGCCCAATGGAAAATCAGCAAAACAAACTTTTTAATTCCACTCCAAACATCTTCAATATCAATAAACTGGTGGGGAGGGCTATTGATTATTGGTACCTGTATTTGATCTCGTTAATTATTTGCGTGTTTATAGCCTGGTTTAAGGTGCATTATGCTACGCCTATGTATAAGGTATATGCCCAGGTGTTGGTGCACGACGACAATAAAAGTAATAATCCTTTAGCAGGTAATAGCGAAAATGGCATTGATTTGAGTTCACTTTTTGGCGATAAAACCAATATCCAAAACGAAATAGGTATTTTACAGACTACTGACCTCTGCCGCCAAGTGGTAGATAAAATGAAGTTGTACATTAACTGCTATCACAAAGGCAGTGTCAGGCAGGTGGAACTATACAATGGCTCTCCTTTTTGGGTAGAATATACGCCGGACAACGGTATTATACACCCGGTGAGTATGGAACTTAATTTTCCATCCCATAATAGCAACGACTTTGTAATTACAGTAGGAGAGAAGCAGATACCACTTTTCTATCTGGTTACAACGAATTAGCAACACAACTCCTGGATAGTCTGGTTTATCTGCAGCAGCATTTTACTGTTTACTTCGATAAAGAACAACAACTGCCCTTAGCATACAGGCTGCAAGAACAAAAAAGTCTTGAGCAGCAATTGCACTTTATAACTGCGCAATGGCAAAAAACCAGTATTTGCCCCCAGTTGCAAAGCATTGTTTTGACGCCAGTACAGCATTTCATCAATGCACAGCCCATACAGGCCTGCAGCTTTCAGCAATTAGACTACCTCCGCAATCTGTTAACAGCACTATCAGCAACAGGAAGCCTGTATACTGGTGAATCTGCAAACCGTAATATCATAGACCTGCTCATAGGCCTCAATTTCAATGATGCGGCATTGTTGCAGTACATCATGCAATACTTATACAGGCATATCAACAACACCGGTATGCCGCACGATCAGGCGGCCCAATGGGCGCTCTATGAAAAACATTTTGCGCAGCTTTACACCGCATACTCCGGAACACAGGCTTTACACCAGGGCAGTCCGTCAGCAAAGGAAGCACTCATTGGTATGATACAGCAGGAAATAAAATATTTGAACCAGCAACAAAACAGCCTGGCTGCCATTTACGGCAGCCAGGCCACAGCCGCTGCAGCTCCAAAGAGCACGGTGCTCACAACCCTGTCTGTAAGCCAGTTAGCGGTCCTTTTCCGTTTATTCATTGATTGCAAGATCATTGAGCACAGCAATCAGTCTGAACTATTCAGGATGGTTGCCGGTGCCTTCAAAACCACCCGTGCCGCCCGTATCTCTGCCGATAGCCTGAGTTCCAAATTCTATTCTCCCGATACCGCCGCTATCAACATCATCAAAGAGCACCTGCACCAGATGCTAACGCAGTTGCGGAAGTACTAACAATAAGCCGCTATGGAGATAACCGCTGATTGATGACAGGCGACGGAAGGAATGATAACAGATCCAACCAGGTTACTTACCACCTGGCGAAGTTTTTAACCATAAGTGTTCAAAACATACATTGTAGGGTGAATATATTTAAAAGTAAAATTTACGCTTCAACTTCCCTGATAATGAACTTGCTAATGAAGTTGCACCCCTTCGTTTACCGGAATTCAGGTATCCAACTCCTAAAAAAATGCATCAATACCAATTTCAATTGAGTAGTCCGAAGGTCGCATCCGCAGGTCACAGACTCTGCGAGACTCTGTGAGCTGTGGACAAGCCCGAAGAATCCTATGGAGAGTCTGTGACCTGCGGATGTGACCTGCGGGCCTTATATGCACTCTTATACTCCTTCTGCCCAAAGCTCACGTCTTGCAGCTATATTGGTCTACCTGTTTGAACCTGGGATAAGAGCTTGCTCCAGGCCTTAACCACATTCATTATTAAGTGTTTACAAGGTTTCGAACACAAGTGGTTGAAAACTCCGATGAGAAATGATTACACTGCAGGCAGAAGCCTGCAAGGCTTCAATAGGAATAGCCCCGGGTGCAACCCGGAGGGCAAATATGATGAGGTTACACCAACCCTGAAAGGGTTGAATTATTTGGGACGTGCAACCAATTACCTGTTTTATACAAAATGTATAGCTAATATCAAATTGGTTCACCCAACGATGCGGCGAAGTTTACAACTTCTATTTATGGCTGGCCTACAACTCGGCGAAATTTATAACTTCGCCGCATTTTCCATGAAGTTTGTAACTTCTATTTATGGCTGATGCATACAGATTTAAAGACCAATACGCTGCTTATTTTATTACGCTAACGGTTATAGACTGGGTAGATATTTTTACAAGAAAGGAATACAAGGACATTACAATTGATAGTTTAAAATACTGTATTGAGCACAAAGGCTTGAATGTACATGAGTTTGTCATCATGAGTAATCACCTGCACGCTATCGTATCTTCTAATAAAGAACCTCTTAGCAATATCATCCGGGACTTTAAAAAGTTTACAGCTAAACGGATCATAGAAGCCATCCAAAGCATCAATGAAAGCAGAAGGGAGTGGCTGCTCAATAAGTTTGGATATGCAGGCAACCGTAACAGCAACAATACTACTTACCAGGTGTGGAAGCAGGATTATCATGCAGTAGAAATAGCCAATACAAAGATGCTGGAACAAAGAACAGAATACATTCATGAAAATCCTGTACGTGCTGGCATTGTTGAGCATGCAGAAGATTATGTGTATAGCAGTGCAAGGTTTTACTATAACAAGAAATGCCTGATAGAGCTGGCTTGCACATAAAGCTACAAACTAAAGGGAAAATGCGGCGAAGTCACCAGACCATTAGTATTCGCAACCTGATAGCTTGAGCTTTTTAGCAGTTTAATTCAGCCATCGCAGCTACTACCACTGGGCGAAGGTTTCAACTTCGCCCCATTTTCCATCCGGTTTGCAACTTTATTTGCAGGTCCATTGTCACCCACGACTCAGCTCGGCGAAGTTTATAACTTCTCCCCATTTTTCACGACTCGGCGAAGTTTTCAACTTCGCCGCATTTTCTATGAAGTTTGTAACTTCAACATTAACAAGTTCCACTTCACTGGCCTTTCCCTAAAGTTTGTAACCTTAACTTGTCCCCTAAAACTGCAAAAGAAGCATTCTTGTACTTAAAAGTAATAAGCTGTTTTACAGAAACTTGCATAGTACATGAATAATGAATAATAATTTATCTGCTTTCACGAGCCACTAAATGGATGGTTATAGACGAGCGAAAGCGAGCTTCTTTAAAAGGCTATATTGAAACTCAACACCTATCCAATAGCTAAAATAAAAGTTATGGAACAAGTTAAGGTTTATAACTTCATTTGCAGGGAAGCCAAAGCATAAATTTGACTTTTAAATATATTCACCATACATGTTGGTTTCAAACACTGATGGTTGAAAACTTCGCCGGGTCATAGGTCGTAGTCGGGCATTATTGATTGCTGAATTAAACAGCCCAAAGCAGTAAGCTGGCATGTTTCGAACAGAATCACAGAGCAACAAATTGTTTTCTCCAATCCTGGTAATCCCATTAATCGCATAAAACCCTGGTTCAGAACTCCCGAGCCTCTGTGATCCATCTTCCCCTGTGCTTTCGTGGCATAAACCCAGTGTGGCTGCTTGTCTTCATAGTAACAATGCGCGGTGCGCCTCTGTGCTTACAGTGCCTCTGTGGTTCACCTCTTCCACCACTCTCTTCCAAAACCTTTACACCACAACCTCCTGTATATCAGCCATGTAGCAAGGGTAGTACTACCCCCACAACTACTCCGGCGCCTCTTAGCCTGCTATGTTTGCACTGTCAATCACACATCATACGCGTGGGTGGCGTGAAAGACACAAATTCAAAATAACATAACATTTAAAAACAACAACAAATGGCAAAACAAGTAGGTCCTTTACAAATCAATGGAACAATTGGTAATCTCACATTCTACAAGTCGCAGGACGGCTTCATAGTAAAATCCAAAAGCGCTATATCCGCAGATAAAATAGCCAAATCTCCCAATTTCCAACGTACCCGCGAGAACATGGCAGAATTTTCAAACGCAGGCAAGGCTGCCAGTTTGTTACGTAAAGCCTATA
>Ga0115856_100878_pt1 | contig 10459 bp, 13 predicted proteins | sample InSIn4gowninarea_FD_83870 | JGI IMG/M metagenome (GOLD analysis project Ga0115856, IMG submission 83870)
AGATGATTATAGGCTGTCGAGTGCAACCGCCAATTCGATTTGCGCTATGTCGTCTGGTATTCGGACATAATCGTATCTATGCTAGGACGTTGACATACAGACTTATGCGATGACTGGAGTTGGCATATCTGGCAGGGTGCGTGGAATGCTTGAGAGCTCCCCGGCGGAGGTATCTAGCTCCCCTTCTCCGCCTCATGGGAGAACTTGTAATGTACATCGGTGAACGCCCCCGTTGGAAAAACATATAGCCACTTCAGCTCATCCTCACTGTCGTTGCTCACTCCATGCTCCGCATCTCCAGGTATAAACTTATCATACCGGTCCGGTGGAGAAGTGGAGCATGGACAGTCTTAGCGGTCCGGCGGCGAAGTGCGGCGAAGTGCAGGGATGGACAGGCGCCTCGCGAGGGGTTGCGGCCCGACTTTTTCGCCGTAGGCAACTTCACGATCGAGCGCAGCGAGGGCGGGGAGGTTTATATAGGTAGCAACTCTACCTCAAATACGTTATCCAGAGGGAAAAGTACCTTTTTGATTGCTATCGCTCGCCTGTGCAAGTCTGCTATATAGCCACCTATAGTACAGAAGCAAACGCCCGCGCACTTGGAGATAAGGGAGTTTTAATCGCTCGAGGCGGCGTTGATCGCGGTGTTTAGAGGTTGAGTGAGAGAGGTTGTTAGACGCGTCGAGTGAGGAAGTTTGTTGTTGTAGAGGTGAGGGAGGTGAGGGAGGTGAGGGAGGTGAAGTGGATTGAGGTGAAGTAGAAGGAGGTGAAGTAGTTAGGAAGAATGACGAATTCCTTCGCAGTCTCTTGAAGTTTTCTTCTCCGCGCAACTATCGCATGACAGATCCGCCTTCACATCTTGTATGAGGCCCCCGCCTTTGCATGAAGTTTCCTTCTCCGCGCAACCGTCACGCAACAGGTCTATAATAATACTGGGTATACTTACTGCGACAATGATATCCGTGATGATACAATTAGTGGTAGAATAACCTTGCGGCGTGAAGACAACTGTATTCTGTTAGTGGACTCGTCAAGCTTTGTACCCTGCTGTGTGAAGGAAAGTCAGCGTCTTCACGGGCGACTAGCAATCCTTACATACAGTAACTTATATGGCTTGCACAACCGGCAAAAGACAAGCGACTTGTAGGGTACATTCGATCTGCAAGGTCGTCCGGCTGGTCTTTGGTTGAAGAACAGCAAAAGGAAAGGCGTCCACACAGCCAGACGAGAAGCCCGATGCGGGGGTCTAATGTCGACGTTAGAATATGTTCAGGATTGCTTGGTCTCGAACTGAGGACTTACCGAACCCGCAACCTTGAGATTAAGAGTCTCACGCTCTACCGATTGAGCTAACCGGGCTGTTGTTAGAGGGTTGAGAAATTCTGTAACACTATCAAGCTGAGTGTACGGCCCCACTTCAGTCCTGGGACAATTGCCCCACTACTCTCGTTGCACCACCAGCCTACAGAGCAACAGTGACTTAGATACTATACATAAAATCTTATCAATGCCCTTCAAGCTGGTCAGAATAGCTCATACACGAATCTGAGGCTGGCAACAATCTCAGTATCTTCGGCCTTGGTAAGTTCTCACGCTCCTGACGTGCATCAAACATTGCCCTGGATTACATCAACGAGTTTCATGCGGCTAGGACCTCCCTCGATCAACATTGAAAGGCTTACACTCGGGTCCTTCGAGCTCGTCACACGCGGCTCCCTCCAGACAGTGTGAATATATTCTTGCCACTAGCATATCCCCCACCGAGCCGGTAACGTCACGTACCGGTCACCTTGAGGCCCTTTTGCACCCCGCCAAGACGACATAACGCGTACAAGGCTCCGTCAGACCTTCGGCACCGTCACGAAAGCGTGATTGGATATGGCAATGGACAGGAAAGAGTCCTTGCCGCTGGATACACTGACTCCGGAGACGCCCAAGGTATCCAACATCCCCAAATATGATCCGTGGGCTTCAAGTTAACCTCCGCTCTGAGAGTGAGCCCGATGGCGGTACAGATGCCGGGGAGCTCCAGCACGCTCTTGAGGTGACACTCCCAAATCCTCGATCGCCCTCCAGCCGCTGACTGTCGCAGGTCGTCTTCGACGCCGAAGCTGCCCACCGCCGTAAATCCTCCATAGTCGCCGCAACCGGTCCACGGCCCAGGGCCCACCGCATGCATACCAACTGCTATGTGCATTCGCTACTCGACAAGCAGGATGGCATCTACACCCCAAGATACGCACCGAACGGCGAGGACGTGGCGCAAGAACACAAGGCGGACAAGGATCCGAGTGGCTACTCGGTATCGTTGGCGCAGTCGCGGATACTCACCAAGAAGCAGATATCGGACATGGCTTTTGGGATACGGGAACTGGCGAAGAAGCTTGCTCATATCCGGCTAAGAATGGACGTGCGGAACGTCTTCGTCTTGACCAAGGCGCATGACGAGAGCTTGATCAGCAAAACCCGGGAGGTCACTGAGTGGCTTTTGAAGAAGGACAAGGCATACACAGTGTACGCCTCCGCAACCGCCATTCCGACATTTTCGCGATCTTGACATGGACGTTAACACGGATGTTTCAGATATGTTGAGGAGACCCTCAAGGACAACTCGGCCTTTGATGCATCTACGCTCGTCGATGTCGACCCGTCATACCAGAAGCGGCTCAAATACTGGACGAACGAGTTGTGCCACTACAAGCCTGAAACGTTCGACATCGTCTTAGCAGTAAGTCAGTCTTCTGCCGCTGTTGTACACCATTGACCAGCCGCAGCTTGGCGGAGATGGTACTGTACTATACGCAAGTTGGCTCTTCCAGCGAATCGTGCCCCCAGTGCTTGCTTTCTCCTTGGGCTCCCTCGGTTTTCTCACAAAATTCGACTATGGTGCTTTCCCGGATATCCTCACACGAGCGTTCAAGGACGGCATTACAGTCAGCCTGAGGCTGCGCTTTGAAGCCACTGTCATGCGGAAACAACAACGCGGAGACAAATACGAAACTCGAAGTCTCGTCGAAGAGCTCATCGGCGACGAAGGCGACGATGACCACACCCACAAACCCGACGGCACGCACAACATCCTGAATGATGTCGTAGTGGATCGCGGACCGAATCCAAGTATACGTCCTCATGCATACACCTTTACGCGCCCACTGACATGGCGTAGCAATGTCAAGTCTCGAGATATTCGGGGACGACGAGCACTTCACCAGCGTACAAGCTGACGGCATATGTGTGGCCACGCCCACAGGCTCTACAGCATACAACCTCGCTGCCGGCGGCTCACTGTGTCACCCGGACAACCCTGTCATACTCCTCACAGCAATATGTGCGCACACGCTCTCGTTCCGGCCCATCATCCTACCTGATACGATCGTCCTACGGATCGGCGTTCCCTTTGATGCGCGGACAAGTTCGTGGGCAAGCTTTGACGGGCGAGAACGGTTCGTATCCTGATGAATCTTACGGCCAAGTTGTTGTGACTGACCTTTTCAGCGTTGAGCTGTGTCCAGGCGACTACGTCACGGTGTCCGCCTCGCGCTATCCGTTCCCGGGCGTCTTGCCGCTCGATAGGAAGAGCAAGGACTGGATCGACAGCATTTCGAGGACCTTGAACTGGAACTCGAGACAGAGGCAGAAGGCGTTTAAGGAGTGGAAGTCGTAGACTACTATGTAGCCAGCGAAACACAAATCGTGTTTTGAACGACGATTGGGATGTTGAAGATGGCATGAGTGGGGCGTTAGCTATGGGTTGCTAGTTGCGGGAAGCTATATAACATTCGACGGAGGCATTGCTTGTCCTTCGGCTTGGAATAATGGCATTCTAGCACGAACGAGATGCTTTTGTCGAGCAGTTTTGTTCTTGTTAACCACAAAGTGGCCTCCGCAACTTCATCATTTGATCGACTACAACTTAGCTGCGGCAGAACTTAGCGGCCTCTTCGCAGCCCAGAAGCCTACGAGGCTGCGCTCACCCCTCCTCCATCCGGTACCACGACACACTTCCGTACCAAGCCGAGGCCCCTCCGCGGAGTCTGCTCGACGACGAGCCTACTTCGCTTACTGCCCAGGTGTTTCAAGACAACAAGTCCTATAATAGAGAACTATGGCATCGCACAATCCTCCACGCCTCCTGTTTTCAAAGGCATCACCGTATCAACCCTCGACGCCCATGGTGCATGGTCACAGCAAGGTATTACTCCCCAGCACGGTCCGCGAAATGGGGCAGGGCTAGATCAATCACTCCCAGAATACCAGGCGCAATAGAAGGTCCAGCCGCAAAATATATATCCCTACAGACCGTATGGGCGCGCGTGTCACTGGTGCTGGTGGGTCAGGGAACTGGGGCATGCCTGTGGGAGGCTCTGGTGACAAAACGTATGAACCTGATGAACTCTAAATGTAGAAAGATTGAGTATGGCATTGCCGCTGAGACTGTCCTGGTGTTCGTAACGACGGTTGTGAGAACACAAGGGTAGATAAGACAGAAAGGTAAGGTGCTGTGTAAGGTAATTGCTAGAGAGAAAATACACCTATTCACAGCGAAAGACATCGGATATCGTGGCCTCACGAGGCTCAACCCCATTGTAGTCCGGGTTAAGTCAGTTAAGGGCGTCGTTTCCAGGTCTTGGCATCAAGGGCGGATGACGATAAACACAACACAGCACACCACAGCAGAACCCTCACATACATCTCAGCAGCATCACAGACACGCACCCACAAACGCGGCGAAAGACGAAATCCAATCCGTCTCTTGCTCAGAGCGACACAAAGCAAGCGGCCTCGCCGAACGCTGTCATCTTATGCTAGTCCGACATTTAAGCGCCGTATTTTGTCCAGGTAAGCCAGATAGCTGCTGGCTAAGAGTGCGACAAGAAAGACGTATCAAAGAACATACAAGTTCGTTTCTACCGAAACCGCTTCAATGCTAGATTTGAACAAGCGCCGGCCAGAACGCTAAATGAGAATGAACCCGAACGTACAACGATTGATGCGATCAACGCCAACAACATGATGTCTTGCGAAGCGATGCAGAATGTATGGCGCCAAGGCGTGCACAATCGAGACGAATGCGTGGTGCGGATAGCTCATTACCGAGGTGTAAAACAAGAATCCCACAGATCCCAGCCTTACTCGTTAACTACAACACAGCAAGATTGGTGTTCACCAGCAGCGAGGTGGTGCTATCCATTAACCGTGGGATAGGCATCTTCATCATCGGCATCAAGAGCCATCTCCCTCCTGCCGCGACCCGCGCTGCCGTCAAAGACAAACGGTCCAGCCTCATTACGAGGCGTCATAGGAAGTTCCACGCCCGAACGAACATGCTGAAGCTCGAGCGCATTACCCAGCGAGCCGATGGAAATAGGCCGCGAGGTCGAGAACGACTCCAGCGGCGGTTGCACGGTCACCGACCCATTTTCCGAAGTAAGATCGTCTGCGTCGTGATCCCGGAGCGAGACCCCGTTCATCTGTTCCTCTAGGTCCGTGATACTAGTGTCGACCTCTGTATTGGGGGACTGCACGTGACCATTCGTGAGCGGAGCTTGCGATGCCCGAGGAGTGAGCTGGCCGCCTTCGCTCTCCCGTCTCGACTGCTCGATCATTGCCTCAACTCGTTCTTCGAACTCCTCTTCTTCCAGGTCGTATTCTTCGACGTCGGCTTCGAGGTCCGCGACCGCGCGGCAGTTGGGACACAGGAAGTGCGGCCAGCTTGAGCCGGTGAGGACGGGGCGGATGCATTTATAGTGCCAGACGTGCGAGCAGGGTGCTACGAAGAGCGACTGGCAGGGCTATTTGGGGGGAGATGGTTAGTGAATAGGAGCTTGAAGAGTGCGGTTGGGAGTGAGGAGAGAGCTTACTGCTATTGAGTTTAGGCAGATGGCGCATTCGGAGCTGTGAGTGGAGGAGGTGTCGCTGCTCCTGTCCTTTTTCCCGCCTTTCGCTAGGGCGCGGATCTGGTCGTGTGTTGATTTGCTGGTGGCACTGTGAGCGGGATCCCTGAATTATTATTTCAAACAGACGTACTTGAATGTGTTTAGTCTCTGCTGCCAACCCCTGTTACACTCTATCCTTATCTTGACGCATCTAAAGATCATCTCCTCGCCGCCCCGGAAATCAATACCAAGCTGCACCACATCCCCATCTTTGACAGGGTACGGCTGCGACTCCACCCCCGGCTGACTCAACCTGATATGGTTAAGAAAGGTGCCAGATGAGCTTTTCACGTCCTTGATGTACCACTGCGAGTTCGAGCACCAGAACTCGCAGTGTCTTCTGCTGACGACTTTGGACTTGAAGCCCACAGGAGCGGCTGAGGGTGTGTTTGGTGGTATTTCGGGCGCGTTGTCGCGCTCGGAGTAGCGCCCTACGCGGATCACTGCGTCGCCGTTTGGCAGGGTTCGAGAGATTGTGGGGAAGACGAGGGAGGGTCTGCTGGCGCGCGGGTCGTGGTGGGGGATGAAACGTATTGAGGGCGGTGGGGCCCGCTCGGAGGATTCGGCTTGGCCGTCTAGGGAGGATCCTATATCCGCTCCGTTTCGTACGGTGAGTAGGGACGCTGCGGTCTCTGCTCGGTTTCTCGTCATGGTTGATCGAGAGAGCGTCGAGGTACTGCTACTGTATTGAAGATAGCGAGTCAGCAGCAGTCAATGGCCTCTGCGGAATCGTGGCAGGGGAAGAATCACTTCTGCCGGCTACATGGAAACCTACCCGTTGGCTGTGGCCTGACTTGTGCTCCGTGATCCGGCCGCTGGTGCTTGCAAACTAGGTGGAGCAGGCTGGCTGTCACGGCTTGTAGATCGGACGAGACTGTGGTCGGCAGTGGGCGAACTATCCCAGGGTTGGCTCCTCGTCCTACTCAGGGCTGGTCGACTGCTATTAGGAGAGGGAGAATGGGAGTGGAGGTGGTTGTGGGTGTAGCTTCTCAGATAGCTCAAGCCCCTTAGCCTCCCAGGTCTCGAAGGGGACGACGGCGAGGCTGGCGTGGTGTTTGTCGACGATAGCGTGGGAGCCGAGGGCGCGGCGGTCGTGAACATGCTCTACGGTCAAGCTGTATGGGACAGTGACCGCCCCGTACAGTATAGTGGATGTGGAAAGACTGCGGCGCAAGGCTGTGTTGTGCAATGCACGGTACAGGCGTTCGTGGCGGAGGGGTTCAGGGTAGGGCGATTGACGGGCGGCGGTTGGTGGGACAAGCAGCGCTTTTGACGGAGAACGAGCTGGCTGGGAAGGCCGATGAATGGTTTCTAGCAGCGACGGCAGGTGATTGGGGGAAGACTTGCAGGCGGGGATGGCTCGGGAGAGGGCGTTGTGGGTGCTGAGGAGTCCAGATGTGTTGGTATTCCAGTGGCTGTGGAGTTGGGATAAGGGTCTCGCCTTGGTCGCTCGCTCGGCTTTAGCGACGTTGGCTGTGGATGACAAAAGCCCTCGTACTGTAGGTCGGACAGCGCATGTGTAATGGGCGGCCGGCTAGAGGGGAGTTGACAGCTTAAGCTAAGAGGCCTGGAAAACGGAACACTTGCAGAGACAGAGAACCGTTGTCTCGAACAGAACAGAGCGGAAGTCAGTGAGGCTGATAGCCAAGTCAGCCCGGGCTCAGGTCTCAGGTCTCAGGTCTCAGCTCTGGGGGGGGGCGAGTCACGCGCCATCGTCCCTTGGTCGTAGGGCTGCACTGGCTGGCCTCGGGAGCATTGCGGCGGCACTCCGTACTTACAGTAGGTACTGGGCACTGGGTGCGCGATACCGCAACTTTGCCATATCTGAGCCTGGGCCATCGCCGTCCTCTTCGCACTCTCTGCACTCTCAACACCCTTAGCCACCACCGGCTACTCCGTACCTATCCTGATATGCTGCGGCCACAGGGCGTAAGGGCGCTGTCGCGGACACTTCGCAGATTACCACACACCTCTTCGCCTTCATCGTTATGCAGCTCCAGACATCTTGCGACAGTGGTGCAACCGGAAGAGAAGGTGAACTTCGATCAACATCTTGGGCAGGCCAGCATCTTCTAATACGGATACAATATAGGATCCCGTTGAGCTCGACCAGATCACCACCCTTCCAAATGGCATACGGGTCGCGACAGAGGCCCTGCCCGGCCATTTCTCCGGCATAGGCGTCTACGTCGACGCCGGGTCACGATACGAGAATGACTACCTACGAGGGGTGAGCCACATCATAGACCGGCTGGCCTTCAAGTCGACCACCTCTCGGACGGCAGACCAGATGTTCGAGTCCCTAGAGACATTGGGCGGCAACATACAATGCGCATCCTCGCGGGAGTCCCTGATGTACCAGTCCGCAACATTCAACTCCGCCGTACCCACCGCGGTCGCCATGCTCGCCGAAACCATCCGCGACCCGCTCATCACCGAGGAAGAGGTGCACCAGCAGCTGGAGACGGCAGACTACGAGATCGGAGAGATCTGGTCGAAGCCTGAGCTGATATTACCGGAGCTGGTGCACCTGGCAGCCTACAAGGACAACACGTTGGGCAACCCCCTGCTGTGTCCGAAGGAGAGACTCGGCGAGATAGACAGGTCGGTCGTGCAAGCCTACCGCGATGCCTTCTACAAGCCAGAGCGCGTGGTCGTTGCCTTCGCTGGCGTAGAGCACGAAACAGCCGTCAAGCTCACCGAACAGTATTTCGGCAGCATGCAGAAGAGCCTGGGGCCCAGCCTGACGGGTGTTGGCGAAGATACGGTCCTCTCACAACCCGCCTCCTCGTCCATCAGCCAACCCGCCTCGACAACGACACAACCGCCATATCCGACTTCGTCGACACCATCCCAGGAACCCTCCCGCCTCCTATCCAAGATTCCCTTCTTCAAGCATCTATCCACCTCCGCTTCCCAGAATGCTTCCATAAATACAACACCAATCTCACATACCCCGAACTTCCCACCGCCCTCTTACGACACCCCAAGCCACTACACAGGCGGTCTGCTCACCCTTCCCCCACCACCCGCGCCGCTCAACCCAACGATTCCCCGGCTAACCCACATCCACCTCGCCTTCGAAGCGCTCCCCATAACCCACCCGGACATCTACGCCCTCGCAACCCTGCAGACGCTGCTCGGGGGCGGTGGGTCTTTCTCGGCCGGCGGCCCCGGAAAGGGCATGTACAGCCGGCTCTACACCAACGTGCTGAACCAGTACGGCTGGGTCGAGAGCTGCGTCGCGTTCAACCACAGCTACACGGACAGCGGCCTGTTTGGCATCGCGGCGAGCTGTGTGCCGGGCCAGGTCGGCCAGATGCTGGATGTCATGTGTCGAGCTCGGCAGTCTGGGCCAGGAGACGGGCTTTTCGAGACTCAAGGAGGGGGAGGTGGCGAGGGCGAAGAATCAGCTGAGGAGCAGCTTGCTCATGAATTTGGAGAGTCGCATGGTCGAGCTGGAGGATTTGGGAAGGCAGGTGCAGGTGCACGGCAGAAAAGTTGGCGTGAGGGAGATGTGTCGCAAGATCCAGGACGTCACTGTTCAGGATTTGAGGAGGGTGGCGAGGGAAGTGTTTGGAGGGTTGGTCAAGAACAGAGGGCATGGTAGTGGTGCACCGACTGTAGTGCTACAAGAGGGAGAGGAGAGGGGCAACAAGGCGCTGGGCTGGCCGGAGATCCAGGAGAGGATTGCGAGGTGGAAACTTGGCCGGCGGTGACGTATAGGTTCTATCCAAGAGCGGCCCTGGGGGCACTTCTTCGATGCTGTAAGATATACTTTGGGAGAGTCTGTGATAGAAGGACAGGGAAGAAACCTGGCGTTGGGCTTCTGAGGACAAGGAGGAATGTGCTCGAGCTGTACAGATATTGCTACCCTTATTATAACTATTTACCACTGGCTTGACCAGCGAACACCTCGCTGGCTATGTTCCCCTACGGAGCCAGGGGAGAAGTTTGTATCTGCCCGCCGCTCATGTCAAGCTCCACCAACGACGAGCAAAACTCCGCCGAATTGACAACGTAGAGCCCTCTAGATACTTTGATACTTAGGTACACTCTCAAAGCGCAGACTAGAAAGAGACCAAAGCCATCAGCATTTCAAGGCGAACAGGCGCAAAATCAGCGCCCTACGTCACCGTGACCCTCCCCGAGGGGCAATTCTGGGGCAATTCTGGGGAAGCTCAAGCTACCTACATATCGCGCCACCATGTAAATTTATCCAGATACTGAGAGTTTTATCTCATGACAGACCTCAGGCGTACGGCAACCCTCCTCGACCTCAACATACCGCCCTGTTACTCATACTCAACCTACAATGGGCCGCACCGAACCCGTAGTCAACCTCAAGCCTCAAGCATATAGAAAAGACGCCCGCGCGAAGGCAGCCAAAGCAACCGCCTCCAAAACCATCCCCGCCCTGCTAACCTCCCCCTCCTTGAGTCTCGAAAAGCCCGTCTCCTGGCCCAGACTGCCGAGCTCGACACATGACATCCAGCATCTGGCCGACCTGGCCCGGCACACAG
>Ga0115856_100879_pt1 | contig 10450 bp, 5 predicted proteins | sample InSIn4gowninarea_FD_83870 | JGI IMG/M metagenome (GOLD analysis project Ga0115856, IMG submission 83870)
AACAAAAGTATAACTCTGCTTTAAATATAAAACTAATTAAACTAAATCTCCCTATGAAATTTAAATATTTTTTTTTCACTTAATGTGCGTTCAACTAGTTCTACAACCATAAAATCGAGATGACCGTATAAGGGGTATGGGTTTTAATATACCTACAAAATCTAATCAACCCAAATATTTAAATGAATAACAAAATGCTGAATATTTGAATTCGAAAAGTGTATGCTTAATGAGGAAACTATAACTGGCAGCAAGATTGTTTCAATTTCGTGTGTTTTTTTGTTTTTTTATTATTATTAATATTATTTACGCGCATTTACAACTTCTAATTAATGTATGGTTTCTCCTGTGGTCTCCTTTAGTTCTTGTGAAAGCTATAAATTTTTGGTCGACTACAAAATTTATTTAATATTTTCTCCTTTATTTAAGGAGACAGAAAAAAAAGCCGCGGCCAAGCATCATTTTAAATTTGTGTTTCACGTGAAGTAATTATGTCGTCTAATGCAGCTCGAGAGGCCGTAACTTATTTTTTTGAGTGCTGAAGCAATGGGCAATAATCTGGCCCGCTTAAAAAAACCTGAAGACAATAACGCATGACCTGAGGAACGTAATTATTTACATCCAATTGTTGAAAATTTTAATATGATGTTAACCAATTAGTTGTTAGTAAATAGCAATTGTGTACAAGCAGATAACCCAAGTCACGAGACTGAGAATATTGTCCAATGAAAAAAATGGATTAAAAATGGAGTTAGCTATATGTAGAGCGAGTAGACCTTGATTTTATTTTTACTTTTTTCACATGCAGTTTATATTTTTTTTAATGTATAATATTCTGACACACGAAAATCTACTTCATTAACCGACCCGCCAACTAGGGCATTCGGTATGACATGACACATCCACAGCAATCCTGCTCAGAAATTAAATAAATTAACTAATAGTCAAAATTAAATACGACGAAGCCACCATACTGATATCCGTTGAGGCGCATTTACAAAGCGCCGAAACGATTACAATAAAACATAAAGAAAATCAGATTATAATACAAACTACAACAAATACCATAACATTTTATGGTTAAACAATACCAAAAAAAAAATCATTACTTATGGTAAAAATTTTTGTAGACTTACATAACAATGTAGATAAGTAAATAAAACAAATAAGTAACAATACCATTAAGCTTTATTTATTAGTGTCATTATAACTCATAATCAGATGTAAAATTTCTCTGATATAGTTTCTTGCATAATAATTATAACAAAAATCTTGACAAATTAAATATAGAATTACAACATTTGCTTTTAATATGTTGTAAACTTTTACGACGATAAAATATATGTTGCACGCTTTGAGTGCTTTCACCACAAGGGCATTCTGACACACGACCTTGACATGTGTCAAAGATTTTGCAGCATCAGTCATAGAGCGGACTATTTCTGCAAGTCTAGCATAGCCTTTTTCCTGGATAGGAAAATAGTTTAGATTCTTCAAATAACTGAAAAATAGCACGGGGCCATCTAGTATAAGCTGTGAAAAAAGGCACCTAAAAGAAACAAAAACCTGGAGATTGGGTCTGTCTAGATTAAATAGTATGTACATATTTACAAGTGGGTGTTAAATATGATATGCATGATACAGTAGTGGTGCAAGATTCAAATAATAAAAATAAAGTAAGATGGATTAGATAAAATACTAAACATTTAACCTCTCTATGGGTTGAGAGGTACACCCGTTTATAAGAAATAATTTATTTCTTGGTTAAGTAAATAAAAATGAGTTATGTACAATATGATGAGTTACAAACTTAAGGAAATAATATTCTCCCAAGAAATGCCTATTCTACTTTTATATACATATATATTAAAAAAATGAATATTCTTGCTTTTTTTACACTTTTTGACAAATGGAGAATTTTAATTTGTGTTTGTGTGTGTGTGATTTTCCATATAAATTTCACATACATTAAACCACTGAGCTTTATTTTTGATTCATAAAATGGAAAAAATCTATATGCAATTTCGAATTAAAAGTATATTGAAATAATAACTCCCCACAAAATAGACATTTATTTGATAAATATATGTATAATTCAAATATTAATGCTTAATTTTATTTAATACCGTTTGAAAGTATTTAAAATCGGTTTCTATATCAGTATTAAGTATTTATAAGTTTCCTTTAAATTTACTTTTAAAGAAATTCCATAACCCAAAAGTGAATAATAATACGTACATTATAGATTGATGTCATATAGAAATACACTTTCTGAATTATTATTTTTTTATTCCAAAATAAATATTGTTAATGTCACATAGAAATGCCTCTCTTGAATTATTATTTTATTCAGGATATGTATTTATCTCCTAACAAAAATAATTACTAATACTGTTTTTATTTAAATGAAATTTTGCCAATATATTAATGTGTTTAGTGTGTCAATGTTTTAATGAGTGACATGTATAAAATTATCATATTTAAAATGCAAAATGAGTATTCAAGAACATTTATTTTCCCCACATATAGTGAAAACTGTAAGTGTATTGACAACTTCTTTCCTAACTACTTTATAGAATGGATTTATGAGAGCCCGTTTCATATATCAAATCAACATGACAAATTAAATATTTATTCATAGTTTTACACTTGGATGTAAAAATCATTAATCGTTTTTTAACAAAATCAATCTATTTCTTTAAACAAGTAATTTTTAGTCAGCATTGTAAATGAGCTTTACTCAAAACAATAGAAATTTTAGCAAAACATTGTAGTCGTAGTTCAAATGTAAATACGCACGACACGTTTGAACTTCTAGATATTGAATGTGAAAAAAAAATAGTATATCATACAATTTAAAGGATAGGAATTAGCCGCTGTAAAAAATTATCAGCCGGTGATTTATGTGTCCTTCTGATATGTTTATTGAAATTGATTATAGGTGAAAAATGTTAACAACATTGTGTAGAAAAGTATTTGTACTCACTTTTATTATGTTACCTCATGAAAGTCTTTGGTACTTTCATGTGCTAAGGTCATTTTGTTAATACTTGAAACAATGATTTAAACAATGAATTAAACCGAAAAAAAATACAGAGTACAGAAAATTATTCGCGTGTTAAATAGTTAAACACACCGAAGGATAAAAAATGAGAAAACTGTTTCAGATTTCGAAATGAAACGTTTTTACTTTGAGTTGGCTTCTAAAGTGCAGTCGCAGTTTTCCAGCTGGAAGTATATATTTAAGAAAATTATGAAAAAAAAATGGATTCATTTTTATAGATCAATTGTTCAGTCTTAGTGTTCGTATTCCGTCATTTCCTGCTTAGCTAACAAATATAGTCAATGGTTTTGCTAAGTCTATTTGATTAGTTTCCGCTAACATTGGCGAATGTCTAACAGAAAAAAAATTAAAATTGGAATCTCATCATAAAATAAGCTGTTTTAATTTGTCCTCACTATATTTTTAAAGCTTAAAACACTTATACGATTCTGGAATGACAAAACTGAATTGGAACTGTTTTCACTGAAAATTATTTTTTAAGTTTATAAATTTTAATAAATCAAACATATTAGTCTATGTTCATTTCGTTCTTTCAAATTTGATGCCCTATGATTTGTGCGACAGTAGCCACATGCCCTTGAATGATTTCCCAAGAAGTTAGTGAAATTTAAGGGGGTACACAAATTTAAAATTTCATTTTTTTTAAAATAAAATTTTTATATAAAATGCATTGTTACCTTAAAAATATTTGCATACAAGACATATGTAAAATTCAGAAAACAAACAAATTCTTTAACTTAATTTTTTTTAATTTTCAGCAATTTAAATTTTTTATAATATTTTTATTGATACCCCTGAAACGATGCTTCAAAAAATGCTTTTCTTTTACACATGTGCAGAAATGCTCATTAATAAACTAAAAGCTAAAAACCTTTATTTTTTTTAGTAAATTCGGTTGTTGTTAATATTTTAAAGTATAAAGTTATTTTTGAAAAGTCTAAAATCGAATTACTCAACATTTCATGTTAAAACTCTGCAAAAAAAAACACCTGCAAGAACTGTATTCATTACAATGGGTTAGAAAACCTCTTTTAAGCCATTCTCAAATACGGTCACAGACAGTGTTTGGACCGGTTGAACGGCACCATTTGTCAATATTCATTGTAGAATTCTTAATCGTGATTGCGACTGCAATATGTTAATTACATATTCAAAGGCCACACGTCCCATTCAAATAGAGTCAAAACGGCTTAGGTGCACATGGATGCGGCATCAGAATTCTGTGCACTTTGCGGTTTTTGCACTAAACCGGGCTTCTCTAAAATATAAACTATTCTGCTCTTCACATCATATTTTTGAACTTTATATTATATGACCAGAAAATAAAGTCCACTAAGTTTATAACAAAAAACAGAGAGAGAGAGAGAGAGATTATAAATTTACTTAGCCAAATACTCTCATACACAATGTATTATAAATAATAGTCCATTAATGTTTTCTGAACCCGTACCTTTATGTGTCGAAGTCGCAAAATTGATCCGTCAGGGTTTCAGTGTATTTCATGTCAAGATTTGTTTTGAAATAGTCTTTCAAAACTAATAAAGGTTGCAAAGCTTTATCAGTTTTAGAAGAGAGGCTGTATTCATTGTAATGTGTGTTTGAACTTCTTTTTGAAGGTCACCCACAAATATGGTTAACAATGTTTGGACAGGCTGAACGGCACCATTTGTCAACATTCGTTGTATAATTCTTAATCTAGATTGAGACTGAAATGCATTATCCACATATACAAAAACCGAACATCCCATTCAGTCCTATGATGTTTGTTCATTTCATTCAAAGATAACATAGGAATATCATTCATGTTTTTTTCAAAATGGAGAAGTTAGGGAAGGACTGGACGTGGGGAAAATATTTGGAGTATTGAAGGAACATTCCTTATTTTCTCTCTGTACGTTTAATTAGGAAAAAGAGTAAAGAAACCCAGTTTAGTGCTCATTGTTTTTCGTGCTAAAAATTGATAACAAAGAATAGTTGTGAAATCATCTAAGACAGGAAAAAATATAGTGATAACGTTTAACTTGAAATCACGAGTTAATACATAAGTTACTTTATGTGATTACTCTCATTCCAGTATGGCCAGCAGTCTCACCTTAAATCGCTTTTAGCACCAGACAAATCAAACGCATAGCAGCCATGTGCAGGATTTCATCCGGAGCATTAGTCGTCAGACTTGTGCTCCGAAGAAGCACAAATTTTGAAGAAGAGAAGCCAGCACTAGTCAAAGTCGAAATCTGTCATTGAAAGAAAAAATAGACGTCAACGAATGCACTGAAAAACAGAAAATATAATGTTCGATTTCTCATACAAATTTGATGTTGGTACGACACAGATATCTTGTATGTTAAAGGATTATTGGCAAGATAAAATGAAAAAAAAAAAAAAACTGAAGGAATATATTGCAAAAGGAAGCAAATGGTTTCAGTCACAAAGAAGTAAAAACGTTTTGCATATCTTAAGTCTAGTTTTTCAAGAAAATGTAAAGGAGACATCAGAAGAAATAGGACTCGTTACCTTCAAGGCATCCAAAGGTTTGTTGGATCAATTTCGATTTCGTCTTGAAATAGTGCTTAAAATATTGTGTGTTGAATTAGCGACAACAATGAATGCGATTAGCTGTTCAAGAAATACCTCGCTTAAACAACTCAATAGTTTTAGAAATGGAATTATGAAAATGTAGGCAACACTCTTAAACTCTTGCAAAACTCCACAAATGGGCTTTATGAAAAAGTTATCTATGAAACAGCAGTTAGTCATAGTAATAGAATATATGGCTTCAACAATGGAAACTAAATGAACTGCTGTCTTTCTTAATTTGTATTTTTCACGGACTTTCAACAAAGTTTCTCCAATCGGTTTATTCAAACTTCTTCTTGGTTATAAAATATCAGGAAAATTACCACTGTTATTGCCTCTTACCTAAAGTTTGGTTTGTCGCTCTACGGTACTACCTTGCACACGAAGCTGAATAGACCGGGACCTACTATTTAAAGTGATTCCGAAGCACTACAAACACCCACCACGAGGCAGGAGTCGAACTCCCAAACTGCTAAACTGAAGACCAGAGCGCTAGCCGTTCAGCTGCAGTTGGCTTCTTACTTCAAAGAGAAAATTTTTCATTTTTAAATTAATAAAACGTTTTCCGTAATACAAAATACGCACTCCTCTGTCCCTCAAGGTAGCCTTGTAAGGCTAATTCTTTTTCTATTTTATGTGGCATTTTCCGATATTGTCCAAATAAACCCGACATTCATTTAACTCAATATGCTGGTGATGTCACAATGATAAGCACTTCAAGAAAGCTTCCCATTTCCCTCAATAGAATACATGTTAAAATTAGAGAAATTGAAACTATGCCAGGATTGGAAGGTTAAAATAAACGCCAGATAATCAATCTCCTGCTTGTTAGAGATCTCACAGAAAACAGAATGGAATTGAATACATTTTTTAACGAGAAAGTTCAAATTGTTGACAAGATCAAATACTTAGGGATAATAGTAAATAACAGACTTAAACGGAAAGACCACATTAAGTATGCAATGTCAAAAGCAAAAAAAAAAATGTAAACTTTTGTTTTACAACATAGACACCCAAAACTGCATATGAAATATAAAATAATTCATTTATATGCATGCGACAAGAGCGTATTTGCGCTCTGTATATTATATAATTAGTATATAAATAGCTTCTACCCCGTTACTCGGCGCCTCTAAGCGATACCAAACGGAAACGCCTTGTAGGATACATTAACAGGAAAACCAAATGCGCATTGAGTGCACTTTGCTTCATGCGCAATGTAAATATGTATGATGCTCTCTATATGTTTAACCTAGAAAAATATATTACTTAATGTTTTATGAGGAATCTGAATAAATCTGTTTCAGAAAAGTACATAAATAACGCTAACAACTTTGAATACTTAAATTATAGACCGATGGTGAATGTTGCCTGCAAAAATGCTAAACTTTAAAATGAAGCATTGAAAACCAACAGCGATATGCGATTCCGTAATTTTCACCCTACCATCATGCTTCTGAATTATTTGCCAATTCAAATGAATGACACTAAGGCGGTGCTTCTGAAAGCACCGTCCTAATGTTATTCTGCATATTATCAGGACTAGCTAACTTAACTATTGGAATTTTGCACTAAAAAGCACATAAATTCAGTAATCTATATATTTGTTATTCTAGGTATGTAAGACTGGAAAAATTTATTAATATGTCGTTTTTGTGAATGCGTGACATCAAAATGTTTGTCTGAAAAAATGTTGACGTTCCTACTCATGAATAACATTGGCTTAAAAAGAATGCTTTTAAAAAGGTACATCAATTTTGAATGGAATCAGCACAAAGCTCATAGAATCATGTATTTTTGTTTGAACAAATAAATGAAAATGTATTCACGTATTTATTGTTGATACTAAACAGATTTCTTTCCTCATGAGCGTTGAGAATAAGTGGAAGTAGAGCCTTTGTTTGATATCCCTTTAGCAAATCTGTTTTCTTAATGTGTTAAAGAACATTTTATTAATAAAGATACATCATCCGGGAATTATACATCACATGCGAGATGTTCATCATTTTCTGGGCAAAATAGGATTACTCTGAATGGGTTTAATAACGTTATTAGCTTGTATTTATAATGAATTAATTACAGGCGCCATCATTGTGTTGTAAATTTTATTTTACCACTTGTAATTAAGTATTTTTTTTAGCATAATTCATGCAATTTCAATCTATAAAAAGGACATTTGAATTTATAAGCATGAATTTTATAGTATATAAAGCCATTTCAATAACAAAAGTATAACTCTGCTTTAAATATAAAACTAATTAAACTAAATCTCCCTATGAAATTTAAATATTTTTTTTTCACTTAATGTGCGTTCAACTAGTTCTACAACCATTTCATGATATTTTAAACTTCATTCAGTTTCTTTCTCATTATGTTTATTTCTTTATCGATCTTGTGAAGTATATACATAATCACATTACACCTTATGATTACATTACCATAATACAGTTGTAGTGTACACTTGGTTCTTTTTCGCAAAAAGAAATCAGCTTTTAAAAGTTTGAAGTTTTATTTTTCTTCTATTTATAAATTTCAAAATACAGTCTTTCATTTACGCCATTTTTATCTCTCCTCATTCTCAACTAACCCTTTTCCGTTTTTTAAATAAACATTGCGCGTGACATTCACGATATTTTTCTCGCGCGACCATTTAGCAAATTAAAAAAGGCACAATAATGAAGAACATGAATCATACACTACATAGCAAGTACATAAAAGAAAGGCACAGTAAAGAAGAACATGAATCATACACTACACCCCCCTCTCAAGCTTGGTGTTTGGCAAATTCTGCAAACCACAAGGCTGAAAAAACAGGTATGATTCATATTGCTTCTAACAACACATAAATATTTCAAAACAGCTACATAATAAATAAATTATAAATTTCCATGGCTACAAGAAATTAATTATACTTAATATAATTTTTGAATAACATATTACTTTCATTTAAAGTAGATTTATCATTGTGTTCTTTAGAGTACCTCAGAATCTCTTTCGATTTATTTCCTTTTCTTGCTGTAAATACTCCTTTTAGATTTAAGCATGCCGTCCGATTATTTTCTCTACGTGGCCATGGCCTATCTGCCTTCTCTTTATCTTGTTCTCTTTGCTTCTCTATAAAATGAAAGCGTTTTTTCCGCCACTCCATTTTCTTTTCTTGGAGGAAATATCTATCGTCCTTGCTTTTAACTTCACCGCTAGGTCTATCCCTTGTACCACCGGCATCTTTATTAATCCTAATTTCTCTTATTTCACGAACATCAGCTACGTCACGTATCTCAATATTTTTTCTAAAATCCCTTTCTTTACCTCTAATTGGTTCATTTCGATAAGGTACAATTCTACATTCCATTTCTTTATTTCTTTTACGACTAGAATCACTTATCCACAAGTTATAGATGTTCTGAGGAATAACACACTGTCCATTAATTCTGTCTGTCACAGCAAATAATATTTCAATAGGCTTAGACAACTTTTCATGGTCTTTATCTTTCCATGCAACTTGTAAATTCGCAAGTGCTGCTTCTATTTTTTCTCCAAATACACTCGTAAGGGTTATTCTTCCTATTTCAGTTATAGGTTTAGAAATACATTTGGCGTTTATAACTGGAATTTGACTCCCTGAATCAATTAACGCTTTAATTTCTTGATTCTCTACTAGAACATCTATGTACTGCAAAGGATTGACCACAATTCTCGCTTTGTTATTTTCCAGTAACACCGATTGAATTTCAGCTGTTAACACATCTTCGTTTTTAAAATTTTCAGAAAATTTCGCTGCCTTTTTCTCAAACCTCTCTGGGCATTCTCGAGCTAAATGAGACATACCACAAACATAACATTCGAATTTCGATTTTCTTGTGTTCACAATGTCTGCACTTTTTGATTCAGACCGTTGTTCTATGTAAGGCGGAGGAACATACTGATATTCCGTTGTATTCTCTAATAGTTCCTTTTGATTATTCTCATAATAGTGTTTTTTCCAAACAGCGTTTCCTCTTTGTACAAAACTGTCCTGTTTCATGTTGATAGTCAAGCGAACGTTCTCGTAATCCTCTAACTTATCAACGATTTCTTCTGGAGTTTTGAATTGTGACCATTGATCTATAAAATGTTCTTTAATTTCTGCTGGAACCTTCCGTTTAATTTGCTCAGTAATAATTAAATCACATAAATTTTCAAACGTTTCTATTTTTAATCCACCAATCCATTGTTCAAAATAATTTCTCACTTCATAAGCAAAATCATACCAAGTTGCATCAGTTCCCTTAGTATGTCTGAAAAACAACTGGCGAAATTTTTCAGGTGTAAGTTTATAACGTTTTAACAAAAGTTTCTTAACTTGCTCATAGTCTCCAGTCACGTCTTGATTTTCTCGAGCAATAATCTGTGTTATTTCATATGGTAACAATCCAATCAAATAAGAAACCCACAACTCTTCTTTGATTTCAGCTTTCTTAATTTGTCTTTCAAAAAGAATCAAATAAAGGCTAATATCATTTGTTCTCGGATCAAATTTCTGAATAAAATTATGCAGTTCAACCCTTGGTTTAACCTGACAGTCTTGAGATCCACCTGAAGCTCCAATTCTTTGTCTCTCATTTTCTAAACGCATTTTTTGCAGTTCAAATTCCATCTCTTGTTTTCTTTTCTCATCTTCTCTCTTCTCTCGCATTTTCTGTAGTTCAAATTCCATCTCTTGTTTTCTTTTCTCATCTTCTCTCTTCTCTCGCATTTTCTGTAGTTCAAATTCCATCTCTTGTTTTCTTTTCTCATCTTCTCTCTTCTCTCGCATTTTCTGTAGTTCAA
>Ga0115856_100881_pt1 | contig 10438 bp, 3 predicted proteins | sample InSIn4gowninarea_FD_83870 | JGI IMG/M metagenome (GOLD analysis project Ga0115856, IMG submission 83870)
TAAACAAACAGATATAATCTCTTTTAAATGATGAAACACTTTAAATTCAAGTATCAAATAGTTTTAAGTATCACACAGATGCATACAAAATAAAGAAATAATATTTCAATGATTTGATCACTGAAACAATTCATCTTCATACACTAATATCAATGGATGTTTTTATGCTTTCATTGCATAGTCAAAATGTATTGAAGGAGATGACAAAATATTATTGTTTTAATACTCTTAAAAGATATGAAATCCTTACATTCTTAACAGAAAATCTGTTTGTGTTTAGTTGTCTTGTGTTTAGTCTGTTGTGTTAAAGTTGTCTTTCATGATAAGCAATTTTAATGTTAAGTGTTTCATATTGAACAAATAACTAATATGGTCCGAGACTTAATTGATAGGACTCGACACTTATTTAACATTAACTGGTTTTCCATCTTAAGCAGTATTACATTAACAAAATTCCACTGAATTATAATTTTGGCTTCACATTTCTCTATAAATAAAATGCAATATATTCAATTTTTTTATGAATTAATAAAAATGTCATGAAAGTTTCTACTTTACTCAGAACCAAAATATTTAAGAAGCAATCTATGTAGCTATGAAATGTATGGGATTAATGATCTTAAAAATGTTGAACATTCATTAGTCACCAAGTCATGACTCAGGACACCACTTACAAAATTAATTTTTGGATTGCTATGGGAAAATATATAATTTTCTCATTAATGAAAATTATTGTAAATAGACCATATGGTTTCTGTGATTTTTTTTTACAACATTTGAAAAGAAAGTCTTGCTGCTTAATGCCAATTTACAAGGAGAATCTTATGATAGTGCAGATGGCTTTGCAGCAAATAGAACAATCCACAAGTCTTAAAGGCTCCATAAAGAACACATGTTTACTTAAAACTTATTACATGAATATGGTGTCCAAATGGAAAGCGTTTTGAAATTCCCTGAAATCCAATTTCTCCTCTGATAATAAAATTCTATATCAGGGTTCCCACTCTTTCTCGAATACAAATTCCAGACTTTTTAAAAAATTTCCATGATGCTTCCACTATTAATATTAGATAATAATAATAGTAGTAGTAATTTATAATGTTTTCTAGGATTTACACCAACCAAGTTTGAAGACAAAATTAGAATTCTATAACCTTATTTAATGTTAGGCTTTCAAAAAAAAAAAAAAAAAAAAAAAAAAAAAAAAAAAAAAATTTTTTAAAAAAAAAAAAAAAAAAAAAAAAAAAAAAAAGATATTTCGTATGCCAACAGCACTTGGTCAGAGATGGCCATGCTCTCATTCACTGACCTCGTCGGTTGCTGCTTGATTTATGGGATCTGACTTGTCCAGCGTTTTCAGATATGATTAACCTTCAGTTACCACCTACTGTTTAATTTTTGTCAGACATGTCAGCGACGATAACTTTGACACCCAGGAACCTATTTACCATCTATAAAAACACATGAAAATTGGAGACGTTTCTGGCTTATGTCTGAAGTATTATCATTTTTTTTACAGTGCAATGTAATGTGTATTTGCCCAGATGAACATATGAATCTCAGAATTTAGGGGTGGACATTTAATTAATTAGGAATTGCAAAATGGATTGCTAAACGTATGTTGATGTAAATAATAACCTAAATTTTAAAGAAGCAATATTAAGAATATTTAAATTCGATTCGAAGATATATGCTTTTCGAAGATTCAAAGATAATATTTCATATTGTAGAAGTCACACATCATTTCACAAATCTGTCTTAACATTGATGCAATTAATGGAGTCCCATGTGCGTTTTAAAACATATATTATAAGATACACCTGTAAATAGAGTGTGTGCATCTCCTCGGCAAATATAAAGTCAACGCTTCAGCTATAATAATTTTCTTTTTAGTTATCTACGTTTTGTTAATCTTGACGGTTAATTGCCGACTGCTCGCTGGATTTGCTAAACATTTGGTCTTCAGTTCAACAGTTTGTAGGTTCGATTCCCACCTCGGGCTTGGGTGTTTGTAGTGGTACGGAATCCATTTTAAACAGTATAGGTCCCGGTCTAATTATATGTAAAACATGCCTTCGTGTGCAAGAAATGTCGATAAAGCAAACAAAAAAAATTATGATTAATTCACTGTAAAGAAAATAAATAATTTATTTAGTTCAATTTTATTATAATCAACACAGCTATCTCACGCGAAGAAATGAAAATTTACTTTTTCTTTGGCCTAAAATATGTGAGTGTTTGATTTCCTTCAAACCCGTTAGCGCTATGCCCGATCTTTTAACTCATAGTTGGAACTTTACAATATGTAATTACGTTATAGTACATGGAAATTTAAGTTTTTAGGTTGGCAGGTTATGTGGTGGATATTAAAAAGGCAAACTTTAGTGAACGTAAATATCTTATCACTTTAAGGCAACTAGTAGCTGATTAAGTGGTTAGCGCTCTGGTTTTCAGTTCAGCATTCCCGCTTCATGAATAGAGTGTCTTTAGTAGTTCATTTAAAGCAATATAGTTATTTATTATAGTAGACTTCGTATGCTAAAAACATCGCAGATTAACAAATCCAACAAAATAAAAATCTCTTTAGGCAAATGAAGTATTCCAAAAGTGATTCATTCATGCACATGGACTTTAAAGAAGCTTTATTAAAACCTATTATTAAAACATTTCTTTGGTCACAACTATCAAGAGATAAAAGGCTTGGTCTGCCTTCATTTATAATGGTGGCTATGCTGAATATGTTCAGCAAAATGCATTCATTTTTTGTGTAGCAAATTCTTGCTAGATTTTAACAATATTGCAAGCTCTCCGGCCTTCTGCCGTCTCACTTCTTCATAGTTCGACCTCACTTCTGGTAAAACAAATAAAATATTTCAGCTAGATGAACATGCTTCAATATTTCTTTAAAAAATGTGAATCTTATCTAGGTAAACAACCTTCCTTAAAACTAGTGTGAAGCATCGGTACTTCCATAAAAACAATGAAAACCCTTACATGTAGTAAATGTCCATTTAATTTATTCCATATATAAGCATTTGCTGTTATTGCCAAATAAATGTTCTAATTAGACAGCAAATACTTCATGGCACAGAAATCACGAAATCAAATTATAAGAGCTATCACAGATTGGAGTCCGTTGATAATCCTCAAATGTAGTCCAATCATCAGTGTGCCTTAATCTATGCGGAAAATTACTTTAAGCACGTTTTAAACATGCCCTACAGAGACGTTCTCCCAGGATTTCGATCGCACGTAGTCTGGGGATGATGGTGAGATAATTAGAAATCGATATATCAAGCGTCACAAGTTCGTCCTCCTATGAATTGTGTCATCACTGCAGAAATTCGAGCAAAATTAAAACACTTTGATCTGCTTTCACAATGGCTTTATGAAATGTGGTATTACCTACGTAATTTTGTCGATGTGTGGTTTTGTCCAACAAAATGATAAAAGGTAAGACTGCATTAAATTGATGTGGGTTATGGTGCACAAAACCACACACACACATAAATGGTGCACCCTAAAAACTACTAAAACTACTCTTAGTGGACTAAGAAAGTGCATTTAGTTGCTTACGTGAGGAGTTTAAGAACTATTGCTTGTAATTTGGTTTTATCCGGCCCCCAAAAGCTCTAGAAAACCATAGATATAGGAATAACGAGATCGTGTCTACTAGGTAGAAACTTGATGCCGTGGCAAGAGCAATCCGGCAGCCATGATAGTGGCAAAACAATATTGGAAGAAATACGTTTTTTTTTAATTATCTATAATGAGCCATTCCACGGTAACTGACGCAACGTTTGGTAAGTTAACTTCAGCTAATTAAAATAAGTAAAGTTTTAAATATAAAATAGTTTAAACTACTGTGTCATACGACCGCATAATACATTATATAAATGTGCTTATTTTAAACCTTGTTATCCACCTGCTTATGAGAATAAAAAATAAAATGTTCACAGTAACTGACGCAACATGAAATGACATATTTTTGGAAACGTATAATTACATTAAAAAAATCTGTGATTTATGAATTTGTTTCATGGAAATTTTTGTACTAATGAAAAAAATAATACTTGTTTAAAAAGATGTATACTTCATTATTCCTTGGTGTTATGCTGATTGTTTATATAGATGAAAAATGTAAGTAACTGACGCAACACAAAAAGTAACTGACGCAACATGTGTGAATATCTTAATATTTATACGAAACATACCATTGACTCTTGAGTCAATTCCGACTCTTGTCGTCTTTGGCACTTCAATGTAGTGTTTATAAATAAATTTAGAAGCCTAACAAATCGAAACAAGTTATATTTGTTACAAATTTTTACTTTAAGTTTTTTTTTTCAAAACTGTCCACTTTTACATGGAATTTCTCTAATACGCATTTTTTCATGTTCTTTATAAATAGATTCGGAACAAAACATGAAATATATATGAAAGAAAAGAAGTCATATATTTATTTCAACGATTTTGTATTTGGCTATTTGATCGTTCTATTCATCACATATAAAGTTAACTAATGCATTAATTTACCTTTAAAATTTCAAGTAACAAATACTTGTTCTAATATGAAGATGCAATTATAAAAAATAAAATACGTTTTAAGAAATAGTTACTTATTTTAATGCCTTATATTCCCTTGTTTTTAATTATCTTAAGGTTATTTTCAAAACAGTATACAACTGTTCTTCAGTTAAAAAATATTTTACGAATCTTTCAATACTAAAACATAAATTAAATTAAAACTTTAATACAAGAAGTTTCGACTCTTTTTTGACAAGCTATGGATTAATTAAATCGACGCAGCCACGACGCAGGTAAAAATGTTATTTCACGTGCATAAAGAGAAATAAATTTGTTTTACTTTTTGATTTTTAGGATGATTTTAAATCAAAAATTTTAAACTATAATAAATTTATATAATGCTAATAAATTTCAATTTCATTTAAGGCAATTAATTTTATCCAGAATGCCGCATATGGGATAAATAAAACCAAACCAGAGTTTTCCTAGCTATTTTTTTCATCTTTTTACCAAAAGAGATAACGTATAAAAGTGACAAAAGAAATATAGAATGTTGGTCGTTGAATTTTGGTACCAATTCTTTCATCCCCATGATATTGTGAAACATTCTTTTCGTACTTTTAGAGAGCTTCCCCATCTTATTTTCGTGGTATTTTTCTATTCTCCGACTATTTGTTTTCAATAAGTTCGTGAAAACAACGACAGAACTTGAGAGCATTCTCCTTCCGGTGTTATTGGCATTGGGTTTCGAGATTTTCTATTGGCAAAAAGAGAACGAGATTTTTTTTTCTTTTTTTACAAAAGAATAGATTTGCTCTCCTACTGAAAGCGAATCTTTATTTTCAAGGGAAATAAATTAAATGAAAGTTTCAAGTAGGAAAATAGACTTGGGAAAAAAAACTAATTGTGTAGTAGATTGCATGCGAATTCAAACAAAGGAAAACTAATTTTAGAAGACGTTTTTCATGCATTTGTAATCAAGGGAAGCACAACAATTATTTACTTAGTTTGAAACATTTATTATATGTTTTTAAACAAGCTTGTGCATGAGATATGTCATGGAAATGACTATTCTGAATCAATAACTGAAAGTAAAAATAGCTAATTACACAACATTTTGTAAAATATTACGCTTTTTGCTAAAAATGGCATTCTAAACATGTTATCATTACAAATATCGTTTCCAATTAACTCGTTTGCTCATAGTGAACAAGATATGTCTTGAATTAAATTGCAAAATTTCTAATCCTAACATACAGAAAAATTTCATAACTTTTCAAAAATGTTTTTCAAGAATCTAAATCTCTCATTAACAGTAATAGATAATTCAAATAATTTCTAGTTAGTTGCCCATGACAGAAAACTTTAAATCATGAGCCAAATCATTTTTAAAATCGACAAAAACAAAAACTTAAATTTTCCAGTGAGCACAAATATTTTTAATATAAAAATGATTTTTTATATGTAATACTCCTTGATGAATTACGCCATAAATTTCTTCACTCTTAATTTTCAAGAAAAAAAATGAAATGAAAGTTTAAAGTATGATTAGAGAATTAGAAAAAATAATTTCACACGATTGCATGCGAATTAGAAAAAAGGAAAACTGTTTTGAGGCGTTTTCTCATGGATTTTTTTCATCAAGTAAGCAAAACAATTAATTAATTCGAAAACCTTATTTTATGCGAGCTTTTATCTGATGATATACTATTGAAACGCTATAAAACCTAACAACCCTTATATTATTCTGAATCATTATTAGACAGCGGATTATATGCAATTGCATATCTGCATATGCATTTGCATATTTGAGCACTTTTTTGTATTTTTGCATATAAATGCATAAAATCTCATATTTTTTATTTTAAATGCATATTTCGACGAATTTTAACCAAAATATTTCTTTGCTGATGCAAAATCGCATTTGAATTGAATTCTTCTGAGTATTTGTTTTCAATTCTGGCATATCTGGGATAACTGTCCCTCCCCATAAGGAGGCGGATTAGGTTAACATGAAGGCAGTGATGGTTGACTGTTTCCCTGTCGGATTAGTTTTGTTGAGTATAAAAAGATGAAATGTGCCTGCTTTTACCCTTTCCCATCCAATTTCCCCCACACTATTTACGAAGCCTACGAAAGAATGTACTATTGTCCTTTTCCTGAATAGAAAAGTAAAAAAAAATTGACTTCTTATAAACGGCAAAGGACATGAACTGCCAGTAAAAGTGCAAACATCGAAAGCAAAACATTTTAAATATTGCCCAGTAACATCTGTTGGTGTGGAAAGAACGTTTTCCGCATTTAAAATGATTTTAGACGATAAGAGGATAAATTTCCCAATTGAAAATTTAGAAAAACACATTATTGTTTATTGTAACTTAAATTATAAATAAATTCAACTTTCTGCAACAATGAAAAAAATATTGTTTTCATTCATAAGTTTTTAAAAAAATAAGAATTTAAGAATCCTAAACGATGATAAGTATTATTTTAATGAATATTTTAAATGCATATTTCCTGCTTTTAAGTGCATATTTTTAAGGTTTTTAATGCATAGATGCATGCATATTTTGGCTTTTTTTAAGTGCATATAATCCGCTGTCTAATCATTATCATACAAAAAATGTTAATCGCACTAAATATTTTTAAGGTAATACGTTTTGTTGATGAAATCTAATTCTAAACATATTACTGTAAACAAATATTTGTTTTCGATTATGACGTTTGCTTATGATGAAATGGATTTCAGGAAATAAATTGCAGGGTTTCCATGTTTTTGTTGTTGTTATCATGTCCATTCCTTTTGACAGGTAATGGAAGAGGGTGCGGCTTCTATTGTTAGGCGAGCCCCAGTGGGTGGAAGTCCGACTTCTGTTCAGATATTGGATCTCTTAATTTTGAATCAACTTCCAGATGAAAGATCGTCACCTGGCTTGATACCCCCAGAGGTATATTTGAGACATGGAGGACACTGGAGCCATGACAGATTTTACGCGCACCAGCTCCCTTTAGCGTACGCGGTTCCGCTTGCCAACCAGCGGCGAGAGGTGGTCCCAAGCACTGGCCTCCGGCCTTGCTGCTTTGCTTTCAGTGTTCTATTGTGAACCGAACTTCTCTACCACTGATCCACGCCGGGACACTGGGTTTCCATTCTTAATATATAAGCATTTAAAAATAACTTAATAAATTTCATGTAACATATTGTAACATTAATAATAAAAAATAATTACAGTACAATTAAATATCAAATTTATTTAATTTATCTTTACCCAAAAATATTAAAACCAAGCTGTATCATTTTGAAAAGAAACCGAACCAAGAGCTTTTTCAAGGAAAAATAAAGCATTTTTAATATAAATATATTTTTGCTAATTATTGTCCTTGATTAACTTTTTCCTGTCCATCAGAGAAGAAAGTAAAGATTTAAGTCGGAAGATTGTGAAATTTTTTCGAGGTCCTTTTAACTATTTTTCAGGAAGTACTGAGGTTTCAAATTAATGTAAAAAATCAAGAAATTTACAGATTATTCAAGGACGTAAAAAAACTGATAATGTTTTAAACGGGTAGGATTTTAACACCTATGGAAAACACAGGTGCTAAAAGCAAAAATTTTCTCAGCATATTTGTCCCAAGACTATGAAAATACTTTAAAAATATCTCATGTGTCAGTAGAAAATCTTACCGAACGATAGCATTTCCCGCTATTTGATTTCAACCACATAATCTGAAACACTGAAGAAATAAAAAGAATTTTCCAGTCTTTCGTGACAGCAAATATTTGGGAATATATTTGAGGGGAAAAATGTAGGGAATAATATTGATTGCGCACGTTTTCGCTTTAACTTCAATATTAAACATTTGGCTTAAACTTTAACTTTAAACATTATTTGGAAGTTTTTCTTCACAAAGGTTTCGAACTAATATTTCATATTATTTTCAAATCGGCGTTCATATTACAAGAAAATTTCTTCCTAAGGATTTGCATGTCGTTCAACGATATTTCCAAAGAAGTCAAACTGAAGGCAAGTGGACTGTTTGGTTGTCAAAACTTTTTACAAACTTAACTGTGGTATATTTATAGATTAACTTCACAATATACAGTAAAGCACCGTTTATACGTCTTTCAAGGGACCGATATAGAACGACGTATAAATGAAAAAACGTATAAATAAAATTTTAGTAATAACTTTGGTTATTATACATTTAAATGTTACAAAAGCAATTCTTTTAATGATAACAATTTTATAGCTTTTAATAATATAAATTATATTAACGTTTTACTATTGATATTAAAAAATGAGTTATTAAATTAAACATTTATCATAAAATTGAGAAAAACCATACCTTTATTTTAGATCTTGAATACTCCATTTCTTCCTTTATACAATTGATATTACATGTTGTAAAGGGTTTAATTTAAAAAAATCTTTAATCGTTGTTTGTCGAGTTGATTGTCTGCGAGCATTGAGCACAGCATTATATATAGAATTTAGTTCACTGAATGTCCTTTCACAAGTATTTTGGCAAACAAAAAAAGTTCTAAGTTTTTCAATGGACTCCATTGCTTCTTTAAAAGACCCACTCGTTTTTCACCCCCTAAAGACATGGGATGTTCCAAAATCATCATCCCTCTTTCTTTCTTTTGTTTGACTATACCCGGTTTTCCAGGAAATAGACCTTGGACCGGAAAAATAACCACCGCGACAGAAATTTTACGAACCACAGAAAAGAGAAAAAGACGTTTAACTGAAACTTTCCATGCTTTGCGTCGCATAAATGAAGTTACTTTATCATTAAAATAAATAGAAATGAATCGGGACCGAGACGAAACGACGTATAAATGTAAACGACGAATAAACGAGAAATGTATAAACGGTGCTTTACTGTATATAAAAATTATAACATGTTTAGTTAATTAAAGGGTAAATTTATTAAATTTAAAGACCATTGTGGCAACCGCACAGTTCAGTTTTTAAAATGTTGTACCGTATGCAGTGTAGCGCAGGATATGAAACAACATATAAAGTTCTACAAAAAAATTACCTTTTCCACTCTCTACTATAAGTAGAAGAGTTAGTGGGACAGTTTAAATACCCATCAAACTTCCAGTTTCATAACGTTTTTGGAACTGTATAATTTTAATACTGATAGACGTGTGAAGATGAAAATTGGCGTTTTTCTTAATCTACCAATGCAGAGGTTATCAATGTACAAGATTTCATTTAAATACGGGGTTGTCAGATTCAATAGGTGTTGAGATGGAATAATTCTAGTGGATTACTCTTTCATTAAGACTTTATGATTCTGCAGAAAAAATTTAGGAACTTAAGAGAACGAGGATGTTAAAGAATAATCTAGAAACAATTGAAGTCAAATTTTCTAAAATATTATTGACAAACATACTTTGACTTATTTTCTGGTGTGTCTAAGTGAAAATTTATCTTAAAGCATTCAGATTTTGAAGCTCAGTGCGACCACTAGACTCACCGATCTTGACAACAAAGTTCTTTGAATCTTTTAAACTAATTGTACACACAATTGGTGTAATCTCAATAAAAGGGTATTTCTTGTTAATACAACAATTTTCTAAATGAAATTTAAAAAATTAATTTTAGTTGTTAAAACACATATTTTTTAATTTTGAAAATTGTATATAATGTATTATTCATGAAAGTATAATATATGCTTCCATTAATAAAGAATAATCTTGTTTTGTGTTAACAAAATAAATTGTTTTAAATGCATGCTCAAAAATACCCGCTGTATATAATATCCCAGCTAGCTCATACATGTTGGCAATCCGTTGGCTAAACGTTGGTTATTGGATGGACCGTTGGATAAACGTTGGCACTCGAAAGTAAATAATTGGCATTTGGTTGTTAAAACGTTATATGAACAACCGTTGGCTGCC
>Ga0115856_100465_pt2 | contig 10391 bp, 9 predicted proteins | sample InSIn4gowninarea_FD_83870 | JGI IMG/M metagenome (GOLD analysis project Ga0115856, IMG submission 83870)
AATAAAGAATTCTCGTTTATTTAAATCAGGGATATTAACTAAGAAAAATTTAGAAAATGATCCTGCAAATGCTATTCTATTAAACATATATATAGTATATGCTGCAGAAAATATTATAGAGGAACTAGCAAAAACACCTAATAGAGGTAATCTTTCAAATACTCCGTATAAAGACATAAATTCACCTACAAAGTTTAAAGTAAGAGGAACTCCACAGTTACCTAAAGACAATATAAAGAATAATATAGAAAATAAAGGCATTATTTGAGCTATACCTCTATAAAAAGTAATTAATCTAGAAGAAGATCTATCATATAGGATACCTCCTGCACAAATAAATAAACCAGAAGAAACAAACCCATGTGCTAACCCTAGAGTAATACCACCTTCTATTCCTTGAATTGTGTTACTAAACACACCTAAAAGATAAACAGCTGCATGGGATACAGAACTGTAAGCGATAAGTTCTTTAACATCTATAGTTCTTAAAGTGCTAAAACTTGCATATATAATTGTGATAACACCTATAAGATAAACTATGTATGTGTAATCTAATGAAGCTTTAGGTAATAAAGGTAAAATTAATCTAAGTATACCATATAGGCTTAATTTAAGTACAATTGCAGCCAAAATAATACTACCTCCTAATGGAGATTCAACATGAGCCTTTAAAAGTCAAGTGTTTAAAAAAATAGTTGGTGTTTTAACAGCAAAAGCTATGAAAATACCATAAAATAAAAATAACTGAGTAAAGTAATTAAAGTTAGTTTTATATAATGCATCAAAATCTGTAGTTCCCATTATAGAAGACATTGTAAGAATAGATAATAATAAAAATAAAGACCCTAATAATGTATATAAAAATAGGTAAAAACTAGCTCTTACTCTATTGCTTGACCCAAATAACCCTATTAGTATAAATAAAGGTGGTAAAATACTTTCAAAAAAGATATAAAATAATAAAATATCTAATACTAAAAAAACTGCTAATAATAACGCTTCTAATAATAAAATTATTATTACATAGGATCTTATATTTTCTGAGATTGAAGTTCAGTTGGATAATAAAGAAATTGGGATTATTATAGTTGTTAATAGCACAAAATATATGGATAAACCATCAACACCTAAATAAAAATCAAAAGAAGTTATTTCATGATACTCTTGAACAAATTGAAATTGATTACTACTAAAATCAAATAAGATAAATATAATTAAAGAAACAAATAAGTTAACTATAGATGTAGTTAAAGCAGTAACTTTAATTCGTTTTATATTTAAATCTGTAAGCTCATCAAATGTTGATATAATAAATATACCTGTTATAGGTATTAATAATAAAAGTAAAAGTAACATTATATATAAATATATTTAGAAATAAATTCCCACTATATCGTAGTTATATAAAACCGATTTTGTGTAACACCACATATATCTATATGGTCGACTTTCTCTTTTTTTATGCAAAAAAAAAAGAAAAAATAAAATTAAGAGGTAAAATAGGTAAACAGGTATAGTAAAAGACTATAATAAAGAGATATTACTAGGTATTATATCAAAACTATATAAAATACAAGGAACTAGTATGATAAAAGCGATCACTAAAGGTAATAATATAGTTCAACAAAATGACATTAGTTGGTCAAAACGTATTCTAGGAAAAGAGGCTCTAGCTCATATAAAAACAAAAATCATAATACAAGCTTTAAGTCCTAGACTTAAACCATCTAGTATTCCTTCTATTAAAGGATCACTTAAAAAAGTTCCATTATTAATACCATTTTCTGTTAAATATAGTCAATAATCAAAATCAATATATTGAATTAAAGAAAATAATGGGATAAAATTAAATATATAACCCCCAAGGAACAAAATACTAGTTAATATACATATAAGTACTATACTTGCATACTCAGCTAAAAAAAAGAATACAAAAATCACTGCAGCATGTTCTGTCATAAAACCACTAACCAGCTCTGATTCAGCTTCTGCAAGATCAAAAGGAGCTCTATTAGTTTCAGCAATTGATCCTATGAAGAAAATAACAAATATAGGAAATAAAGGTATTATAAACCAGACAGCTCTTTGAGCTTCTATATTTACAGTTAAATTTAAACTACCTGTAAGTAAAACAACTAATAATATAGCAGAACTTAAAATTAGTTCATAACTAATTAATTGAGCTGTACTTCTAAGTGACCCTAAAAAAGCATATTTAGAATTAGCAGATCAACCTGCTAATAAAATACCATATGTAGATAAGGAAGATACTGCTAACATATAAAGTATACCTAGGTTAAAATCTGATATAGCTAAACCAGGACCATAAGGTATAACAGCATAACCTAGCAATGCAAAAATTAAAGTTATTATAGGACCTAGAAAAAATAAAATTAAATTAGCTTGTGTTGGAGAGATATACTCTTTTAAAAGAAGTTTAAGTGCGTCTGCAAATGCTTGTAAAAGACCATAATACCCTACAATATTAGGTCCCAATCTTCTTTGCATACTGGCCATTGTTTTTCTTTCAGCTATTGTTACAAATGCTACTGTTAATAAAACAGGTACAGTAACTATTAATACTTCAATAATAGAAATAATTGTAGGTAAATATAACATTAGATATATATATATTCTAATTATCTTAAGATTAAAAAAAAGTCATATTAGTTTACTAATTATTTAACTTTAGAAAAAATTAGGTTAAAAGAATTATATCTAGAATTCACTAGACAGTTTAACGATTACAAATTAATATATTCATTGTGTTAAACCTATAACTAAACCTCTTTTTTTGTTTAAAAAAGACTCATATAAACAAATTGGCTTTATTTGTTTATATATATAATTAATAATAAATGGGTGTACCATCTTAATGTATAAATTAAAATATACGTTTATCTGCTTTATATGTTCATCATATCGCTAGAGATGATGCTATATTTTATTAAAAATTATCTCTTATCTAAAAGAAAAAAATAATAATTATAAACTATAATTAACATGTATGGATATGTTCTATATATAGTTTATATATTTTTTATAAGTTAAGATTAGGCTTAAACTAATATAACTTATTAATACATAATTAATCTAGATATGTTTCACATTTAATACTGATACACATAAGGATATATACCCATATAAGTATATAAATGATAATATATTCTTAAAATGAAAATCTTACATTTCATATTAAATAAGTCAATATAATTGTATACCAAATAGATGAAATAAGTCTATCTATTATAAACCAAAAATATGAAATAGTAAGGGTGAAACCTTTAAATCCAAAAAAGTTTAACTAATGTTTACATTAACTATTTAATTGTTTAAAAGTATAGATTTCTTCACTTAATTGTGAAACATATTTAGGATTAGAGGCTTTAATATGTTACTCAATACCTAATCCTTTTTTAAATAAGCTATTTAAGGTACTACCATTATTATTCATAAAACGATCGAATGTACCTAATCTTTTACTAATGTCATTAGCAACACTATCAGACATATGGGCGCTTTTTGTGCCTTATGTCGCAAGACATAAGGCAGCTTTTGCTTATCAGATACATTAACGGGCATTTATTAAGAAAAATCTTTAAGTGCTTAAAAACAATCCTGTTGCCACAATAGATATAGTAGACCCATAACTACTTATTAAATTTCATCCTGCAAAAGCATCAGGATAATCACTTATACGACGAGGCATTGCTTGTAAACCTAAGAAATGTTGAGGGAAAAATGTTACATTTATCCCTATAAAGAAAATTCAGAAATGTACTTTAGATAATAACATATTATAATCTAATCCTAGTATTTTAGGAATTCAGACATATCATCCACTAAATAATGCAAATACTGCTCCCATACTTAAAACATAATGGAAATGAGCGACAACCTAATACGTATCGTGGAATGCAATATCAAGTGAAGGTTAGCTAAAACAACTTTACCTAACCTTCAAAACAAAACCTAAAACTCCTATAGACATCATGGCATATACCATCCCAAGACTTCCAAATACGCATAAATTGAACACAGGTCCTGATAATTCTAATCTAATAAGTACAGAAAAAGCAGTACCTACTAGTCCAGAAAAAGCAGCAAAAATCAAATATAGTGCGAATTTATGTAATCTTATACCAGGACTTCTCATATTCAATATTGTTGTAATGAAGTTCATAGCTCCAAGAAGGGAGCTTATACCAGATAAGTGTAAACCAAATATAGCTAAATCTACACTTGGCCCACTATGACTAACGGCAAAAAAAGATTATTATCTTTTATTACTGCTACTGGCTTCCATTACGTCACTTGCTGTACGTTTAATAGTTTTAGAAGCTTCCAGAAAGAGATTTTCTTTCTCTCTCATTTCTTTTAATTCTCTAATTTTAAAAGTAACTGCTTCTTGAGTTTCAGGTATAATTTTTTCTAAATTTCTTTTATTACCTAAATGTTCTGCCGAAAGGACATGTTCAGGTCATGAACAATATCTAGCGTAATCAATTCTTAAAACTTCTAATTGTTCTTGTCAATCCTGAATCTCTGCTTTTAAAATCAAAATTTTCTCTTGAATATCATCTGCCAAGTACTCTGGATACCCAAGTCCTATTAGAACATGTATTACAACTAATATTATAAATATTACAAAGTGTAATATTATTGTATCCCATCACAATTTGTTTTTCATCGTGTGATATTATATATAGACAAACTTTCTTAGATTAAATTTTTTTTGTCTTAATTAATTAATTTATTAATTATTTTAAAATACAATATTACTTGTATTTTAATAATCATTACACATGTTATATTTATTATAACATCTAAATTGCTTCGTAAAAGAAAAGAGGAAAAATCATAAAAAAGCATAGCCTTTTTAATGATTTGACGCTAAATAAATAGCTTATTATTTAGCGTCAAAAAGAAAATAGAATTATATTGTGTGTATTAAAATAAAGATAGTTTGCATTAAAAATAACATTAATTAATGATAATAGCAAATAGCCTCTTTATTATCACTTGTTATAATACTTATTAATACTAAGAAAAAACATGTAATAATAGGGAGAAAAGTAATTGAACCTTTTATAGCTTTAGCTATTTTCATAAAAAGATTTAAGACTCGAGATTACTTCTCCATATTATATATTAATATAATAAAAATTTTTATTATATTAATAATATAAAAACAGTATGATTAACTTGTTAAAAATTTGTTAACATATAGACTATACTTTAATCCTTATTTCCATAAAAAAAGGTTAACACTATATCTTGATCTTTTTAGATCAAATGCAACGCGAAAAATAAAATATTAAAAGCTACATACTCAGCCTTTTAATCCAAAAGCCCCATTACTTACTTTAGATTTTAGATAAGTGTGTTGTAGATTAGATTTAACGTGACCTCTTAGCATAACTGATGAAAGACCTTTATAAGAAGAATCTATATTTTTCAAACCACCTTTATATCTAAATTTAAAAATAGATCTTGAAGCTGTTAAACGTCTTGTTAATCTTCCTGATGCTTCTAATCTAACTCCACTTATTGACTTATGTTTAATATAATTTAAAACATTTTTTTCATACCCATTAAGGGATAAATGAGAAAGCTGACCATTATCTAAAATATTTTCAAATAAATAGCTTTTTTTAAAAGATGGCATTTTTACCAATTTTAAAGCCTGTTTTAAAACTCTTAATAATCTATTATTTCTATTTTCTAGCTTTAGAGTTATAGCATATGAAAATATATCACTATTTAAATGTAAAGATTTTAAATTAACTATATTAAACTCTACTTTCTTATTATAAATTTTACTGACTAAACTATTTAAACCTAGCATAAATCAGTTTTTAAATTTATAATTATTAATAGATAGCATTTGAGTATAATATAATAATAACATTTCTTTTTTGAAAGTTTTCATAATAAAGTTTTCATAAATCTGTTTTTCATAGTGTATAAAACTATTATAATTTTTTCAATTAAGAGTTTTAAATAGTAAATTTTTTTCTTTTCTAACTTTATTACTAATAAGACTTAAACCTTTTAAAGCTATAAAATTAATTTTTCTTTGCTGTTTTTTATTTAAAAAACCTTTAAGATCTTTTATAGATAAAAGATTAATTTTTAGTTTTAATTGTTTGTATAATGAAGATAAAGAAGAATTTTTTTTCTTTAAAATTAACATGATATCTGTATTTAAATTTAATAATTTACTAATAAAATAATTTTTTGGTTTATTAAATGTATAAATAGTAATTATCACTTTATTGTTAGTATGTTTCATTTCAGCTCTACTTACAAATATTTTGTTTGATGATAACCTTCAAGATCTAATACCTGTAGGTTTAGATCTAGACGGTTTAGCTTCAGATTTTAATATCTCTTTTGAAACAAATGGAGTTAAATTAAAATAACTTTTAAGTATATTATTTACTATATTGTCCACTACAGGTATTGGTTTAATATGGTTTTTATTATAGAGATAAATACTATTAAACCATTCTTGAGTAGCAGGTGGATAATGTCTAGTTTGACCTATTTTAGAATTAAAACCTTTTTTATTTGACATATTTCTATCTAAATATTGAGATATTACTTCTAAATCTAAAGAAGTTTTTTGTATTTTATTTTTTTTTTTTTTTAAATATAAAAACATATATTTTATATCCTGGACTTAACTATTAAATATTTGTTTATATGTCCAAAAGCTCAACTTTTATTCTTTAAAAAATAAAATAAAAGTTTAGTCTAATCATTGCATAAAGAGATCATTAAATAATTTTTAACCGTTGTTTTTTTTCTCCCATTAAGGGGAGGAAACAAACCCGTTTTATGAAAATCTTTTTTTTTATTAGAGATAGTATAATTTTACGGTACAAAAGGACAAGGGAAGGTGGGTAAGGCGCAGACAAGAAAAACCAAAGAAGCTGGGGTGAATTAAAGGGTTATTATTAGCATAACTCATCTTATAATCGTTTAACATTATTATGTTTTATATTAATACATATGTGTTTAAGTAAGTTTCGCTTCAAGTAGGCTTATATATTTAATATGTCGTTCTGGAAATTTACCCAGTTATATTACAAATGATTTTTTATTTATTAAATAAAAAACATTGGAGGACTAAGAGATAAGCCCTTAATAATATAAGTAAGAGAATTAAAAAATAAATTAATTATATATTACAAATAATGTTAAACTACTATAAGGTTTAAAATAAAAGTTAACAAATGTTTTTTTTTACTTTAATAACTTTTATTAAGTTATCTATTATAAAATATTTTAAACATAATAAATTTTATATGTTTTACTTTTAGAGAGACACGGAGGAATCGAACCCCATACTTATGATCTGCAATCAAAATGCAGAACCATCTGCTTCATATCTCTTTTTTTTTTAGGAAAAAGGTAAACCCTTTAGTCATATATAACTATTTTATAATTTAATGTAGTTCTAAAGCATCCTTAATATATGAACAAGATAATACTACAAAAACTTGTGCTTGAATAAATGCAATACCTAATTCTAGACCAGAAAAGGCTATAATAAAGGCTAAAGGAAATAAACCTAAAAAGAAAAATAAAAATCCTGAAGTCATAATATTATAAGTAAATCCGCTTAATATGTTAAGTAGCATATGACCTGATAAAATATTTGCTGCTAATCTTAATCCCAATGACACATTTCTAGCTAAATATGAGATAAACTCAATTAAAACTAAAAGAGGTAATAAACCTAAAGGACAGCCTGCTGGTACAAATAAAGAGAAAAATTCTAAACCATGTTTTTGGAACCCTAAAATAGTTGCACCTAAAACTATTGTGAAACTAAGTGAAAATGTTAGTATAAAATGAGAAGTTGAAGCAAAACTATATGGAACCATACCTATTAAATTGTTTACTAAGATAAAAATAAATAATGCATAAATAAAAGGAAAGTATATTTGTCCATTTTTGGCATTTATTTGATTTATTACTATGCTATGAACAGTTGCATATATTGATTCTTGGCATATAGACCAATTATTTGAAACAACTCTATCATAATTAGTTGCTAAAATATTTAAAGTTAAAGCAATAAAAGCCCCTACTGTTAAATATAATCCTATATTAGTTAAAGAGATATGCATGTTAGCTAGGATAGGAGCATCTAAGCTTAATAAATCTCTAATTTCAAATTGATCAAGTGGACTTGTTATTTCTAAAAAAGAATTTGTCATAAATAAAAAGTATAAATATTTTTTTTTGTTGTGCTTGATGTAGCTAAATAAATTTTATATATATATTATTTTAATTTTTTTTATTAGCTTTTTTTAGCTTTATAAAAAATGAAATATAAACCGCAAAAGATATTCTCATCCTAGACTCGAACTAGGATCCAGATATTAGAAGTATCCTGCTCTACCATTGAGCTAATAAGAATTTTTTTCACTCGGCTTTAATTAAAAGATTGGCCAAACCCTTTAAACTTCTCCTCTGGTTTCCCCCCAAAAAGGGGTGTTAAGGTTTAAAGTTCCACCTTGCCCTAATCTGAGGGGGATAAATACATAATTTATATGTACCTGTTAACTAGTACACTAGTCTTATAAAACAAACCTAATAACTATAAACCCTATAGTAAATAAATATATATCTTTAAATATAGTATTTATAAAGCTAATCTTTTTTACATTATAGCTTTTTTTTATTTTGTGTAGATAATTCAATTAAACTATTTTCAAATAAACTTACTAAAGGTACTATAATTAAGAAGTGTGAAAAGTATAGAACTGTACTAATTTGTCCAAATTCTATAAATGGAGATTCAACATGTTTAGCACCTAATTGCATTAAGATTAAAAAATTAGCTACAAAAATAAAGAAAGCTATTTTACTTAAAGGTCTAAATTGTATACCTCTATATCTAGATAAGTCTGTGAAAGGCATAGCTAATAATATTAAGATTGCTGAGAACATAGCAATAACACCTAATAATTTATTAGGTATAGATCTTAATATAGCATAAAATGGAAGTAAATATCACTCTGGCACAATAGCGGGTGGAGTTTGCATAGGATTTGCCATCACATAATTTTCACTATCACCTAAAACATTTGGCATAAAGAAAACAAATACAGATAATACTATAATAAATAAGAATATTGTAATTAAATCTTTAAATATAAAGTATGGAGCAAAAGGTAATCTATCGTAATTACCTGAAACACCTAAAGGATTTCCTGACCCTGCACTATCGTGTAATGCAATTAAGTGCATTAAAGCTAAAGCAGCTAAAACGAAAGGTAATACAAAGTGTAATGAGAAAAATCTATTTAAAGTTGCATTATTAACTGAAAAGCCACCTCAAATAAACTCAACTATATCTTGTCCAACTCAAGGTATAGCACTCATAAGGTTAGTAATAACTGTTGCACCTCATAGTGACATTTGACCATATGGTAAAACGTAACCCAAGAAAGCTGTAGCCATCATTAAAATAAATATAACAGTACCTATAGTTCACACTAGTGTTCTTGGAGCTCTGTAAGATCCATAGTATAAACCTCTACCTATATGTAGATAAACTAGAAAAAAGAAAGCTGAAGCTGTGTTTGAGTGTAAATAACGTAGTAATCACCCATTATTCACATCACGCATAATATGTTCAACTGAATTAAATGCTTCTAGAACACTAGGGTTATAATGCATTGCAAGTGTTACACCTGTTACAATTTGTATAATCAAACAAAATGCTAATAAAGAACCAAAATTTCATAAATAACTTATATTTGAAGGTTGTGGTGAGTCTATTACGTAAGAATTCACCATTTTTAATAGGGGATGACTTTTTAAAATTCTCATATTTAAATATTAATTATTAAGAAATTTTTATTTTATAGAAATCTATATATATTATAATAGGTAAAAACATAGTTTATTGTGTTTAAATTGTCTCTACCCTTTGCCCCTTCCCCTTAAAAGAAGAAGTGAAAAACTCTAATTAGCTTTTTTTAGCTTTTATAAAAAAGGAAGTTTAAACCGCAAGATATATTCTTATCCTAGACTCGAACTAGGATCCAGATATTAGAAGTATCCTGCTCTACCATTGAGCTAATAAGAATTTTTTTTCTAAATAGTATATTTATACTATTTATTTAAATTTTATGGTTTTCTACTTTTTTATCTCCCTTTACTGAAGGGCAAAAAAAGGAGTAAAAAAACTAAGCAACGTATAATAATAAGAACGCCATCATAAGCGCAAATAAACCAGTTGCTTCTGCAAAAGCGAATCCTAAAATAGCGTATGAGAAAAGTTGACCTCTTAAACTAGGGTTTCTAGCTACACCTAATATTAGTGCACCGAAAACTACACCAATTCCTACACCCGCTCCTATTAATCC
>Ga0115856_100885_pt1 | contig 10391 bp, 6 predicted proteins | sample InSIn4gowninarea_FD_83870 | JGI IMG/M metagenome (GOLD analysis project Ga0115856, IMG submission 83870)
ATATAAATGTGTTAAAAGTATAGAAAATATCCTTATTAATATATTGCTTGGGTTTGTGGGGGACTCCGTCCTCGATGGGATGTTTAAACTCATATATTCATTGCAACAAGGTATGAATTGCATACCTCGCCATCTAATTGCATGCCATCTAATTCCCAACAAATAATATAGAAAAATAGAGTGTCTTGCCTTTACTTTTACGCGGTGTCACGTGCACAGTATTTGATTTAAATCGTTAACTTGCCTTTACGCTCTTCAAATAATAACATTACGCGTCGTTTTTCAAATTTTCTTGCTGGCAACGATTAATTCATTACATTTCGCTATGACGTCAATCAATCCATTAGTAAAAATGTATAAATGCCTTCATGAGGTTGAGAAAGAAGCCATCGACACCACGATCCTTTGCCCTGGGTAATTCAATCGGAATCGGAATTGAATTAGCAGACGCCTCTGTATATGATATTTATTTTCATTCTAAACACTTTTCTTGAGATAAAACCGTAGTTGCGAATGCAACGGGTAACCCCTAGTAAATATATAAATTAGTTGGTATTTTCATGAAATATGGCAATCGTATTTTTATGGAAGCATGTGAAAATTTTGCTGTGAATTTTATTGTTTTTCTGTTAGCTTTTAATTAATAAGTGAAATTTCCATGTTTTTACTTTACGAATTAATATCTAATTTTAAAAAGCACTTTTCAAATATGTAAGATTCAAAAATATTCTCAAAATGAATTAATAACATTCATTTTTTATTACTTACAGAAATACAGACATAAATAACCTCAAGGTTGTATTATGATGAAATTCACTTTTTTTTTTCAGCTTTCATCCTTTCCCCTTTTCGTCGAAGAATGTATAGAACATACTGCGTACTAGTCCTCGAAAAGAAGCTTTAAATGAAATCAAATCATTTTTTAAAATGGAAAACCTCTTTCGGAGTTCGATGTAGAAGCGTCTATAAACACAGTACTGACACTGGACAAGGCAAAAACCATATTCAATACATCATTTCACCCAATGGATTTAGCCAACTGTGGCTGATTGGCTAGCGCCGTGGTCTTCAGATCAGCAGTTCGCGGGTTCGATTCCCGCCTCGGGCTTGGGTGTTTGTAGTGGTGCAGAATCCACTTTAAGCAGTAGGTCCCTGTCTAATTAGCCCTCGTGTGCAAAAAATGACCGTACAGCGACAAAATCAAAACCAATGGATTAGTTAAATCGTGTAATCTGAAGGGGACACGCTCTTTTTATAAGCCTGAAGAAAGTGTAACGCCCTCTAGCGGCAGAAAAAGCATCAATTTTTTTATTCTTATACGTAGAGGAATCGCTGAAGATTACATACCACTTTGGCTTCTTTGATTTGTTTTTCTGCACCCAACAATGGTTGGAGATTGCATATTGCCCCACAAGCAGGGATAACATTGAAACTACAACCAGATAATGACTCCACAGCGCCAAACTAAACTCCCGACTTAGAAAGAAAGGGTAACTCCAAGTGATTGTTTTGGTTTGTTTTGTCGCTGTACGGTCATTTTTCGCACATGAGGGCTTAATTAGACCGGGACCTATTGTTTCAAGTTCCAAGTGATTGCACTCATTGAACTATGAGCAACCCCAAAGGAATTTTAGGTCCACAGATTTTACATACATATGTAAAGGTGCGCACACATGAGGACGATCCATCAGGTCCGGAGCTTCCACTCAAAAAATAAACACATTTTACGTCTATTTAAAAATATATTTAAACGTTTTCGATAGCAATCGAAATAAGAATCTATAAATCTAATCTAAATATAACCGAATGTAGGAATTCAGAGACAGCTTATTTGAACTTTTCTATCTGAAAATTCCCCCCATCCCCGATTTTGGACAAATTTCGCATTTTAAATGTTTTTCTCTCAAAATTCCACTTTTTCTTGTCTCCTGTTTTTGAAAAATATGCTGAAACGCGTGGCATGATAAACTTTTACCAAAAGGCTTTCGTCCAAAAAAATTCGAAAGAAAGTTTTCATTCTCTTTATATGTTGTTTTCCAGTTGTCTGTCAGTCAGAATGTTAGAACAAAAGGCTGGATATTTTGAGAAACTCAAAATTTAAGTGTCACAAAAAGTTTGAAAATATTTAACAATAGAATAAAGAAAAAAACTAAACAGAAAACTAAAAGAAGAAAACTAAACAGAAAGTGTTATTACACATATCTCATAGTTTAGTTAAAAATAAAGTCGAAGAAATCTTGCGAAACAAGGAAGATACTCAGTTCTTTAAACAAAACAATTATTTTGTACGGCAAATGAGGTATTCTTATGTCTGTCAATCTTGAAAACCGTGCCTGATTTCAATTTTTCGATACCCACTCCCCTCCTTGGAAAATTTTCTGTGTAAGTGTTCATGCCGTGAAAACGTCAAAAGACTGATAACGTCCGGTGAAACTTAACTTCGGTTGAAGAATCCATGTACATCAAGAACAAAAAACTGACAACACTTAAAAGAGCCGACACACAGTGATATATTTTTGTAACACAATAACTGTAAAGCGAAACACGTCAGCGTAATGAAATGCACCTTCGAAAATTCCAAAAGAAGTAATCTCCAGTGAGATAAGAAACAGATAAATAACACTACACATAAAAAAAATTCTTTCGCTTCTTTTTTATGCTTGTAATCACTATAAACAAGAGACTGACACTCAAAGATAAGAACCCGATAAGTGATACCCGTCCAAAATTCACACTGAAACTGCATACATGATTTCGCAAGTCGAAGACAAAACTGGGGAAAGCCATCCATCATATCCCTGTTTAGCCGAACACAATGATTTCATTGAAGGGCTTACCGAAAAGGAACTGAACGACGCCTCAAGGGTCGACAGACGATCCATGGGTGCAAGCAGCCATTTGAAGGTCACTAACCCACAGAATGATCTACATTTGGCAGGAATAAATAGCCAGTCCGAGATAACACAAAAGGCTCTTTTAGAGAGACAAAAGAAAGCCATCTTCGGAAATCGCTCAACCTCGAAGCGAAAATGAGATGCTCCTCACTGTAGCAGACCGCTTGGTCCTTAGTCTGGTCTAGTATGCGAATTAGTCGAGCATAGCGAGAAACATTACCTCGCAGACATGTAGCTACAGATGAGTCTGAGGGCTAGACCATGACCAGACTCTTTGGGTGATATAATTAGCTGTTGAAACGCTAATCAATTAAAATATGACTACATTACATGCCAATCATAGACTAACTACTACAGTCGAACTCGTTTATAACGAGCAGAAAGGGACCGTAACATTTACTCGTTAAATCCGAGTGCTCGTAATAAACGGGTTCTTAAGGCAAGCGCGCTACCAAAAGGGGGATGGTTAGGAGGTCATATGATTGAGCTTACTTACAATTTAATGAATACTTACTTTAATTACATTAATTTAATTTAATTAAATACCTTTTGCAATTTAATTACAATTAACCCCCCCCCCCCCCCCCCCAAAAAAACAATTTAACAACACCAATAAAAAAAAAAAAAAAAAAAAAACAAAGGAAAAAAAAAAAAAAAACGATATTAAAAAAAAATTTTATTTTTTTTTTTTTTCTACCGATTTAAAATATTTTGTTAGCTTACTCTGTCTCTTTCCTGTGTTGTTGTTCTTCTGAGAAGCCTCATCTCCCAGAAAATATCATCAATGACATCCCTCACTTCAAAACATGTGCGAACCCTCCCTATTGACATTGGAATGCTGAAAGAATTTTTCCTACAAAAGTGTTAAACCACAAAAAAGAAAATAAAAAATAAAAAATAACCAAGACAGAAAAATATTGCTCGCTAAAACCGAGTCTTGCTCGTTAAAAGCGACTACTGTTCCATAGACTTAACACTGATCCAACCAAATATTCTCGCTTCTCTCGATAAATCCGAGTTCTCGTTAAATCCGAGCTCGCTATAAACGAGTTCGACTGTACTACTATACCAATTTTAATCTAATATATGTGTGTGTGTTTGTGTGTGTAAACAATTTACCAAAAATGCGTAAGGACATCATAAGGAGGAAACCCTCATTTCGCCGAATGATATATCTACCATTTATAACCAAGGATACTCTCTCTAGAGTGAATAAAAATCCAGGTTACGCATTTTCGACGTTTCAGATCGCCGAACAATTCTGTTACAAGCATGAACTGGATGAAATTTTATTCTGTTTGGTATTTAAAAGGATGAGATATAGCGCCCGTTACTGTAAGAATACTGGAAGAATCAACACGCATACTTATATGCATTTGGATGCAAATTACAAACCAGTTATACTGAACCCCAACTGTAACCAATTAGAAGAAAAAAAATATTAATAAAACGCTCTTACGGTAGCGCCTGATTACCACACGGGCCTATGCAATGCGCCTGTGTGGCCCCTCATTATGTTATCTTAAATTTCGATGATTTTTCACCTTAATTCTTCAAATAAAATAATTCCCTGATTTCCTAATTCTATTTCCACCCTGGAAATACTTTTGAAATAACTCGTACGGAAGAAAAAAAAATTCGTTTGGCGATCGTATACGACGTTCGTATCCAATTTCGCACCCAATTCTCGCCCAAATTTCGCCAAGTTCATATTGGGCCCTGGGCCTTACATTGGCATAATGAGACTCTGACTTACGGTTATTATTCATTGATATTTTTTGCACAATAAATAAGTAAGTAAGTAAGTAAATAAAAGGCGTTTACGTAAAAAAGAATTGGGAATACTTCATATGAAGAAACAATGTCTGGAAAATTTTGAGCTTCGAAACTCCCACAAGACAAAACGAACTCAATTATCCAAGTTAAAGATAAAATAAATTCTGAATTCTGTATTTGAAAAGCTTGTGCCCATTTTTCAAATAGATAAACTGTAACCGGCAGGTAGACAATTACCAGACTTTTTTTTTTCATTATTATTATAATTATTTTTTTCTTTTCAAAATTAAGCTTTTACTAGCTAATTGGTAAACTGTTTTACCTGTTGAGTCAGTCTTTGTACTGCTATGATTTTGTATAAATAATTTTATTTTTACTACGTGAATAAATGTCTCGTAGTCTGGTTTGTTGTTCGTAATTTATTTTGCAACCCCCACATACACCGAACTATCTACCTACTTGCACACCATATCGGTAGCAGACTGCTTGGCCAGCAATAGTCTGCTAGCACGCAAACGAGTCGGGAAAAAGTCGTCTGCCTTTTGCAGCGCTTTCGTTTGGGAAAGAGACTGAAGTAAAGATTCCCATGCATTGTCGACACTAGCCGGAACTTAAACAGATGTTTAGCCTCACTAATCAGAGGAAAAAATGCATTCAGAGGAATGCAATAAAATAGACTGCATGGACATGGTCCGCCATTTCCTACAGATGACAAACAGATGGTAACTCATCACCGTACGTAGAAAAATGATTTCATTAGTCATGATCCTCATACCGAGAATTTGACAGATAGCATTACATCCTGTTTTTTAATGGAACACTTTTTTCCTGATGAACGCATTTCTAAGTACAATATTTATAAATTTATTCAGAAGCTTTACGTTTTCCCAGTAAGGAATTTTATTTTAAGAAACCTTCTTGTCTTGCATACAATACAATATCTACAGCACAATATGGAAAATTATTGTAAATATTGAACAGACTTTCTCAATGAAGGCTGAAAAAATCCCAAACTTTGAAATTAAATATCTCGTCCAAATTTCGTCAGAGTTGGATTTTTTTTTCTTTTATTTGTTAGGATGCGTGTAAACGTTTACAAAACATAATTATAAAAATATGGGAAATATATAAAAAAAATTAGTTTCGGTAATTTTTATAAAAAATATTTTTAAATTTTAAAACGCCAGATCACGAATGTTTACTTCTTTTGTAACTTTTCGTAATAGGAAGCATATGGATATGTTTACGACTTACAGTTGCGAAATTAACCCTTAAGTACACAGTTTTGAAATACCAAATTGTGTCCTCACTAGTTAACCATGAGTTTTTTTTTTTTTCCATATTATTAGACGTACAAATAAATATCTGTCAATAAAAAAGCAAAATACATACGGAAATTTTTTTTTAGTATTTTTTCACAAGTTTTTAGGTCATAAATGACTAAACTAAAATGAAATTCAAAAAAAAAAAAAAAAAAATCGCATTTTAAAGAAAAAGGCCTTCTATCAACCATATATTGCACACTATAAAATTAAAATATATTCAATTCTAAAAAATAAAATTTTTATTAATTTATTTTACATAAATTTTATATAATATTTTTATATAAATATTATTATTATTTTTTATTTAACCATTCCAATGGTTAAAAAAATTGATGAACAGGAAAACTACCAATTTTATTTTTTAACCATTCCAATGGTTAAAAAAAAATAAAAACGGTAGGACATTTTCTCCAACACGAGAGCAAAAACCATTTTTCTATAGTTAATAAATATTTTTGCATAAAAATTGGATAATTCTTTAGCCGGTTTTTTAAATATTTAGCTACTAATAATAGTAATTTCATCAGCCGAGTTTTCAAAATTTCGGGGTAGCTTTGATCTCATTCACCTCGAATGATCGCGACTAGAGTATATCACTAAACCGAGAACAACCTACGAAGAGTAAATTTCACCTATAACAGCAATAATCCGGATTTGCATCATTATTTTCCCTGTCAATTGCATCTACTGGAACAAATTACTATCCTACAAAGACTTGTTTACGTGTGCTAAAACAACTAGATTACATACTTGTCGACGTAACGGATAAATGCTAGTTTCCAAAACACAAGTTTCTGGCTTTGTGTACTATACTGAATACAGGGGTTGAACCATGCCTTTATAAACCCAAAAAAGAAAATTATGAGTTGAACTATACGGGTCACTAGATGAGTAGGAACCTCGGATTCAATGAACACAGAGATACAAATGTCTTTCACCTACAAGTGACATCTTCAAAAACCCGATATTCGTGCACATGTCGGCGGAAGGATAAAAAATTCCTTTGATGCTTCGGTGGCAGTCAAGGACATGCACGCAAATAAAGTATGCCGTCATTCGAAATTCTATTTCGCTGTAGCTAGCAGTTTCGTAGCAATATTACTCTGCTAATGTTGAATGGCCCATTCGTCACTGTGGTGCAAGACTGCAAAGGCAGAATAAAATGTTTCTCGATAAAAATGCTTTTTTTTCACTAACGTTGCAATGGATGCAAATGACTGATGTTTTTAATTATTTTTCAAAGGTGTTAAATGTTCCTTTTAATTGTCTAAAACGATATCAATAAAAAGATTCAGTAAAGTAATACAAACTTAAATTTAGATTTTTTTATTTTGATTTGTCACTCTAGTCATTTTCGGAATACAAAGGCTACCTACTGTTTAAAGTGGATTCCGAACCACTACAAAAATCAAAGCCCGAGGCGGGAATCGAACTCGCAGACTGAAGAACAGCAAGTCAGCCGCAGTTAGCTAACTTAAACGTAGAAAGATTGAAAAGCATCTAAAAAAATATTTTTAAGAATGTCTTACTCTGGAACAGTGATTCTCAACCACTGTGCCGCGGCACTTTTTTGTGCCGTAAATTCTTAAAGTGTGCCGCCAAGTTTCAAAAATGTATATAGCAATTTGGAAAAGTTTGAGTCAGTCCCGAAGGATTTTAATAAAACTATTCATAAAGTTGTTATTAACCATTTGAAAACAGAGGAGAAAATCATTCTTTATTTCCCAAATTTAGTTATAAACAATTTGATTGTGATAACGAATACGTCTTTATTTAAATTAATTCTGGGTGAAGCGAAAAAACTAGTTTCGTTTTTTAATGATCGAGATTTAATTAAACATTCGGAAGAATCAATTAATTCATTTTGGATTTACATTAGATACGATTATCCCATGATAGCCAAAAAAGCTTTTAAAATATTATTACATTTTTCTACATTTTTTTTTACTTGAACTCAGATTTTCAGTATTAACCAACAACATTTAACGAGACTGTTAAATGTAGAAGACGAGAGTAGCATTGTTACTTTTACGACCAAAATACAAATGAAATTATCAAAAATCATCAAGCTCTAATTTCTCATTAAAAGTATTATTGTTATTGACTTGTAATTAATTCCTTAATATATGTACTATTGCTTTTGTAATGCATATTATTTTATTTTGCATTCAAAATTATTATCATAAACTATTTTATACAGTGTATTATATGTAAGTAAATAACTTTTAAATTAGTATCTTTTTCTTTCTGTGCCGCCAAATTTTGAAATCGTTAAAAGTGTGCCGCGACAAAAAAAAGGGTTGAGAATCACTGCTCTAGAATATTTATGGTTTTGAATTATGATAACTTATTTTAATATAATATATAACATCGAAAAATAACAAAAGGAAACGCACTGAAATCGATGAAAATTCACTAAATCGAAAACTTCTTTAATAAGCCTAAATATATTGCCCCGAACCTGTAAAAAATGAAATTCGCATTGAAAGCCAAATACATTTTTTAAACGAAAAAAATGACTTTTTCTAAATTAATTTTGAATGACTAGTCGCAGTGGCGGCTCGTGCATAGGCACTGTGGAACTGCAGCACCCCCAATTTACAATCTGTTTTATCAAAAATATTACGTATAAATGAATTTTTTCTCCTTTACTTCATTTTTTACACGTACTCGTACGCATTCTTAAAATTTCGTATCAGTAGCCATCACCTAAACCACGAAAAACTTACGAAAACCACGCTCGGAACTGTTAAGTTGCACAGTGCCAGCGAAGCGAGTTTTAACTGTTATGTGCCTGCACGCATTTGCGCGACAGAAAGCAGATTCACGCGCAGGGGGAACTGTGGTTACTTGCAGTTCCGAAAAATGAAGTGCTCGATTTTGTTCTGCGAGTGTTGCGCTTAAAAAAACCTGAGTATTACATTCTTCTAACGGAATAAAGAGTATAATGCATTAATTTACGAACTCTTCTGCTAAATGAATAGCAGTTTCAAGTAGCTTATTTCATTACAAATAAATAATTTAAACATAGTCTTGTTTCTCAAGAAAAGAAATCTAAGACTGTAAATGAATGTCAACAGTTTCCAATTTCACAGTTTTCGGTCTTCGGTTAAGAAAAGAGTTCACACTTGCTAATAAAGTATTTCAGCCAGGAATTAAAAAAAATCAAGAAATATATTGCGAATTAATTGATCATCTGAAATTCATATTAGAAAATAACTATATGACATTCATGCTAGAAAATAACTATATGTCGTTCTTAACGACATGATGGAATTGGTAAAACTCTTTTTGACAATTCCCACTACACCATCAAAGACAGATTTTTTTTTTTAATCACTGGAAAAACTAAAAATTTTTGCTTTGTATATACGTTTAATTTTACATAATATTTCATTAAACACCTCGCTAAATATTTTCTGAAGCAGCACCCCCACTGACTTAAGCTACGAGCCGCCACTGGTGACAAGTCTATGTGTTCTCTTTTGTCCTCTGTGTACTTCGGTAATTTCCTGCCTTGTATTGTAAATCTTCTCTTCCTTGTATGTGTATCTCATATGTTTGCCGGATTGAGGCACTAAAATGTAGTGGACATACGCAAAAAAAGCAGTTACATTGTCAACTTGGCGACTGTAACTGCCCTTTTTGAAATCCAACATCTTTCTTTAAGGATTTTTTGCTTTGCTTGGTTCTTTATTATTTATGCGTATTTGTTATTCTAATATTTCTAACGAATCATTTTTTGTAAATAAATATAATCAATCACTAAACAATAATACGAATACTGAAGTAAAACCAACGCATTGAAGCACCAGTAAATACCAAAGGAAGCAGAGATTTTCTCATCTTTCAGAGTTTCTCATCGTTCAAAAAGTCAAAGACGATCAAAATGAAATTAGCAAATTTCTTTCTGGTCTTCTTTAATTTCACGCTTGATGAGAAAAAAAATCATCAAACAAATCGTCTCCTTATAATAGAACATTCCTAATGTTTTCCTATAGTAATTCCAGGATAACTTCCTTAATAAGTATTCCAGAGATTCCAAACTTTGGCTACCCCGTATTATGCACCGCAGAAAAAAAAATCTACGACTTTCATCTGCTGTGTTAATCATCTTCTCTTTCATTTTTGTGAAAGAAGGTGGGCGACCAGAAATAGCGAACAATGATTTGCATAAACATTTCAATCAAAAAAAATATTTCCAGAAATGTATTTAGCTGCCATAAAAAAAGCATGGAAAGCTGAAACACTTCGGGAAGATGTGTAAAACACTGTCTTTTTTTCGTAGTGTAGGGCAAAATTTGGTCAACACTCTCACCAAGTATTCCACAAATTTTAAAACTGGTCGCTAACATTGCCAAGTTGACGCTAAATATTGTCATCGAGCTCCATTACG
>Ga0115856_100682_pt1 | contig 10382 bp, 8 predicted proteins | sample InSIn4gowninarea_FD_83870 | JGI IMG/M metagenome (GOLD analysis project Ga0115856, IMG submission 83870)
GCCAATTTCATGATCTGTTCTTTTTGAAACCGTTGTTGTTCATCTCGTTCAATAACACCTGGCAAGCATTCGTGTTGAGCAAAATCTCTTGCAGCTTTCTGAATCATCAGATGCTCTTCATTTAATTGAAATTGCATTAATTATAAATTTCCTGCAAAGTAAATAGAAATAAGTCCATTTAAATGATGTGCTGTAATAATTGAAATTGGAGGTGCCGAAATTTATAAGCAAACAATTAACACCCTATCTAGTTATATAAAATTCAGTTTAAATTACGGCACCAAAACTACTACCCCCTATGGACTTCCTAATTGAGAAACTACTTCTCTCACTTCCATTTATTAATATAATAGCTTTATTAATTATTGCATTTAAAATATACCTTTTAGTTAAGGCAAAATCATCTACAGTACTCGAAGTGGTAATTAGCTTTTTTCAAATTAGGCCCAGGCACGAAATTGAAATTTCAACAAGCCGCGCTAAGCGAAATTTTATGTATGCACATAACTGGCTAAATTTTGCGCTGTATTTTATTATAGCCCTCAACCTGTTTTTTAGGTTTGTTATAAATAGGTAGAATAAAAACAGATTTTGTTTGTCATCATTTCATTTTCATAGCATCATCGTTGCTACGCTCAGTTCAACTTTTATATAAGTGGCGTCAATAGTTTCAAACTCTTAAAGACTAATACTTTAGAACAAGCCCTATCTCTTACCTCCTGAACAGTTATTTGAAAAAGAAGTATCCAATAAATATTGCAGCAATCACGCCTATAAGATCGGCCAGTAATCCTGCCCATACTGCATGTCGTACTTTTTTAATTCCGACACTTCCAAAGTAAAGAGCTATTATATAAAATGTAGTATCGGCGCTACCTTGAAAAATGCTTGAGATTTTACCAACAAAAGAGTCGGGGCCGTAAGCAGGGTTTGCAAAAACATCCAGCATAAGTCCCCGTGCTCCGCTACCGCTAAAGGGTTTCATTATTGCAACAGGCAAAGAAGGTACAACGTCTGTATTAACGCCGGTAAAGTGTAACAGATAAGCAATGCCATTAGTTAAGTAGCCTAACGCTCCGCTATCTCTAAATAACCGTATAGCAACCAACATGCCTACCAGGTAGGGAATAATTTTAAGAACAACACCAAAACCTTCTTTAGCACCATCGATAAACGTTTCAAAAACAGGAACCTTTTTTACAGCACCTGCAACAACTATTGCAACTATAATTGTAAGCAGTATAGCATTACCTGCAACATTGCTAAAAATGTTTCGTTGCACATCATTCATGGTAGATACTATATACATTGTACCCGCAACTAATGCAAGCATCAGGGCAATGTATCCTACCAAAACTTTATCCCACTTAACCTTTTGCATAAAGCTTACAACAATTATTGATGCAAGTGTTGTACAAACCGTACCCAAAACACAGGGTATAAATATGCTGGTTGCTTCAGCAGATTTTGCCGCTATTCTATAGGTAATAATTGATAATGGAATAATTGTTAGGCCACTTGTATGAAGTACCAGAAACATTATTTGAGAATTGGTAGCCTTTTCTTTTTCAGGATTTAGTGTTTGCAGGCTTTGCATAGCCTTTAAACCGAAAGGAGTTGCGGCATTGTCGAGGCCTAACATGTTTGCACTAAAGTTCATTACCATCTCCCCCATTGCCGGGTGTCCGTCAGGTACTTCAGGAAAAAGCCTTTTCATAAATGGGTTTAGCTTTCTTGCGAGCCAACCAATTGCGCCGGCTTTTTCAGCAATATTCATTATGCCTAAAAAAAATACCATGGTACCAATAAGCGGAAAGGCAACATCTATTACGGAAGACTTTGCAGAATCAAAAACACCATCAACAAGGGTTTTAAAAATGGTAGTGTCAGCAAAAAAAATGCTTTTAATTATCGCAATAATAAATGCTATCACTATAAAAGCTATCCAAACAATATTTAAAGCCATAGGGGTTAGTAATTTTCTGCCAACATACTTTAAAGTATGAGCTTTTATGCGTCTATTAGTTGTTTGCAACATACAACTTTCTCTTAAAGATTATTGCCGAACTTTTTTGCTACAATACTTTGCCGCCCAATACCTACTTTTGCGCCCTGAAAAGCAATCGGTAAGTATCAAGTCTTTTTCAGTTTTCGAATTATTGAATTTTCAAATTTTCAAATTATATGGGTTTACAAGCAGGCATAGTAGGGTTGCCAAACGTAGGAAAGTCAACTTTATTTAATGCACTAAGCAACGCAAAAGCGCAAGCTGCAAATTTTCCATTTTGTACTATAGAACCTAATGTGGGGGTTATAACTGTTCCGGATCAGCGCTTGTTCGAACTTGAAAAGATTGTGGTACCTCAACGTGTTGTACCTGCAACAGTTGAAATAGTTGACATTGCAGGCCTTGTAAAAGGTGCCAGCAAAGGTGAAGGTTTAGGTAACCAGTTTCTTGGTAATATAAGAGCTACAGATGCTATTATACATGTTGTTCGTTGTTTTGAAGATGATAACGTAATACATGTTGATGGTAATGTAAACCCTGTTAGAGATAAGGAAATTATTGATACGGAATTGCAGATAAAAGACCTGGAAAGTATAGATAAAAAACTATCTAAGGCGGAAAAGTTGGCCAAAAGCGGTGACAGAGAGTTAGTTAGGGGTATAGAAATACTTACGCAGCTTAAAAATTACATGGAGCAAGGTAAAAATGCCCGTGGCTTTGCAATTAGCGCCGAAGACAAGGAGAAGCATTTGGCTGATTTGTTTTTGCTTACTATTAAACCTGTTATTTACGTTTGTAATGTTGATGAGAAAAGTGTAATTACAGGAAACAAATTTACTGACGCACTTAAAGAGGCTATAAAAGATGAAAATGCTGAAATACTTTTTATAAGTGCTGCTATTGAAAGTGAAATTGCAGTTATGGAAAGCTATGAAGACAGGCAATTGTTTTTAGAAGATCTTGGATTGAAAGAAAGCGGTGTTGCACGTCTTATTACATCAACATATCGTTTGCTAAATCTTGCAACTTATTTTACCGCAGGTGTACAGGAAGTACGTGCATGGACCATTACAAAAGGAATGATTGCGCCGCAAGCTGCAGGCGTTATACATACAGATTTTGAAAAAGGTTTTATAAGGGCGGAGGTTATTAAATACGCAGACTTTATAAAATATGGATCTGAAGCTGCTTGCAGAGATAACGGTAAACTTGCGGTGCAGGGTAAAGATTATGTTGTTGAAGATGGCGACATAATGCACTTTAGGTTTAATGTTTAAGTAGGATTTTATACATCTTTCCTCAAGTAATTATTAATAAAAAAGGTGCGTTCTAAAACAATCAATGCTTTAGAACGCACCTTTCCAATTTATTGTAGCTGTTAAGGCTGGCCACTTCCACCTGCTGCTCCGTACACCTGGCCTGTTGCATAACTCGCATCACTTGCTGCAAGTTGAACATAAATTGAAGCCAATTCCGCCGGTTGACCTGGCCGTCCCATTGGCGTTTGTCCTCCAAAACTTTTTAGTTTTTCCTGTGTGGCTCCGCCACTTACTTGCAGCGGAGTCCAGATTGGGCCGGGAGCCACTCCATTAACCCGTATACCTTTAGGCGCAAGTTGTTTTGCAAGAGACTTTACATAATTAGTTGTTGCTGCCTTTGTTTGCGCGTAATCATATAACTCTGCTGATGGATCAGTTGCCTGCTCAGAAGTAGTTCCAATAATCGCCGCTCCGGGAGGCATATGAGGTAAAGCTGCTTTAATAATCCAGAAAGGTGCATAAACATTAGTCTTCATTGTAGCGTCAAAGTCTTCTGTTGACACATCAAGAATAGAAGGCCTTGTTTGTTGCCTTGCCGCATTGCTTACAAGTATATCAAGTCCGCCAAGTGCCTGCACAGCGTCTGCCACTAGTTTTTTGCAAAATCCTTCATCCTTAATATCACCGGGTATAGCTACAGCTTTGCGGCCTTCTGCCCTTATTAAGGCAATTACCTCACGTGCATCATCTTCTTCGGCTGGCAGGTAATTTATTGCTACATCTGCACCTTCACGGGCATAAGCGATCGCGGCAGCGCGTCCCATTCCTGAATCACCACCAGTTATTAGCGCCTTTCTTCCTTTTAAGCGTCCCGATCCTTTGTAAGACTTCTCGCCGTGGTCTGGTTGAGGATCCATTTTACCTGCTAAGCCGGGCCAGGGTTGTGACTGACTCTTGAAAGGCGGCCTGGGATATTTAGTCGTTGGGTCCTGCAGTTTTTCGGGATCAGGATTTCCCGCATGAGGAGCACCACTTGCCGATAAAACAGGTGCAACAACTGCGGCTGCAATACCTGCACTTAATCCACCAATTACTTTACGCCGGCTTATTTTATTATCTTCTTTTCCGGTAATGTCTTCTAGTTCTAGCATAATTGAATATTTAGATGTTTTGTTTTTGCGCGGAAGTTTCTCAGCAATCAGAAGTAGCGGTATTTTAACTACAACAATTCTTGCGCCCAACGGTTCACAAACAATATGGGTAGATATTTTTATGGATGCTACTGCGTGGATGAATTATGTAGAGAATGCCTTGAAACATTAATCAAATGGTGAAAGCAGTCCCTTCTTTCATTGTATTTCAATTCAAATAAGATAATTTTCGTTTTTAAAAACAAGGCGCAATGAAAAGGACAATATTCTATTTATTCTTTCTTTTAATAATCGTGTGTTCCGTTTCGGCTGGTGCACAAATAAATGATACAACAACAGTTATTTTAGTGAGACACGGCGAAAAAGACACTGTTGGAAGGGATCCGCAACTATCGGCAGCAGGCAAGGCAAGAGCAGAGAAGCTTTCCACTCTTTTTAAAAACATCAATCCCGACCTTTTTTACTCAACACCGTATGTAAGAACGAGACAGGCGCTGGCGCCATGGGCTAAAAAGGCAAATGTTGAAATTCAGGAATATAACCCTACAGACTTCCAGGGATTTGTAGAAAAGTTGAGGTCGATAAAAGGTAAAACAATTGTTGTTGCCGGGCACTCCAATACCATACCCGTGTTGGTTAATCTATTGATTGGTACTAATAAATATGTTATGTTAAGCGATGATGATTACAGTACACTTTGGATAGTAAAAATTATAGATGGTAAGGCTACAGAACAAACAATTAAGTATTAGGAACCGGTTTTGCTCGTGATCTTTAAAATGATTTTAGTAGATGGTTCTATCTTAAACCGATCATCTATACGTAAACCTATAACCCAGACAATTTTCTTATCCATTTCTAAAACCCAAATTTTTTCCTTGTCTGTAATTGACAATTTTTGATCTATGAAAAACTTGCTTAGTTTCTTTTTTTTCCGCATCCCTAACGGATAAAAATAGTCTCCTTGTTTCCATTTACGAAGTATCAGCGGAAAGATAATTTTACCTGCATCTAACTGGGCTATATTTGGTGAGGTTGAAATTTTGTAATCAGCTACAGTTTTTACTTCTTCAAATATTAACCCTGCGTTTTCGAAAATCTGTGTCCCGGGTTTGTTATCTATTATTATTAATGTGGTTTCATCAACAGGTTGTTTTGGTGTAATTACCAACCATTTCCTGTTTTTTATTATTCTGTAGAATGCTGATGTTATATAACTTCCATTACCTGCTTCCATAAGTTTAACCACCTCATTAACCTGTGCTGCGGTAAAGTCTTTGTCCTTAATAAGTTCCCAAATAATAGTTTTTAAAGGTGCTGTTTTTTGCAACTTTAAAATAGGTATATGTTCTTCGCTACCTTTAACTTCTACCAGTTTATGTTTGTAGATTTTAATAGCCTCATCATAAATAAATTCAACTTCGGTCAATCTTTCTATGTTGTGTAATATATTTTCTTCAACAGCAGGGAAAAACTCTTTTATAGCGGGCAGTAATTGATTGCGAAAAAAGTTGCGGGTGTATTTATTTGAAGCATTAGACGAGTCTTCTACGTGGTTTAATTTGTTTAATGTCGCGTACTCCAATATCTCTTGCTTTCTGAAAGATAATAAGGGCCGGTAAATCCTATTATCTAATGCCATCCCTGTTAAACCTTTCAATCCCGTTCCCCTAAAAAAATTCATTACAACCGTTTCAATATTATCGTCGGCATGATGAGCGGTTGTTATAATATCAGCTACTTTATCATTAACTAACTGTTGAAACCAGTCATATCTTAAAGTTCTTGCAGCTTCCTGTATTGACACTTTATTTTCAGCAACGTATTTTTCCGTATCAAATCTTCGTACTACAATTTCCTTCTTATACTTTTCAGCAAGGCTTCTTACAAATTGTTCATCTCTTTCACTCTCTGCACCTCTTAATTGAAAGTTGCAGTGTGCAATAACAAAACTTGCATCAACTTTAGAAAATAAATCGCAGAGGACAACGCTATCAATGCCTCCACTCACTGTTAATAAGAATATCTTATTAGTCAATACTGCATCTTGTCTCTCCCTAATAATTTGATGAAACTTTTCTAATAACATTGCGATAAAAGTACACAAGGTACTTTAAGTATGGTGAGATAAATTGCTGTTTACGCAGTGACGAGGTACGACATCAAGCTAGTAATTGTACAAGCCAGGTAAGCAGTTGTTAGTAAAGGAAAAAAAGTAGAAGTTATCTTATATTATCAAGGCTTTCTTTAGACAATGGTTTTGATATAAAATCTTCAACTAAGCTGTACGATTTCGCCTTGTTATAATCCTCGGGGTCAACTGTTGAAGAAAGGATAAAAATTCGCGGAACAGTTGAGAGCGTGTTCTTTATCTTTTCAAACTCTTCAAGAAAATCCCACCCGTTCATTACAGGCATGTTTATATCTAAGAAAATAATTTCAGGAGTCTCGCCGTCTACTTCTGAAGTTGCTTCTTTTAAATAATCTAAAGCAACTTTACCGTTCTCACAAGACTTTACATTAGCGGCAAATGAATTCATTTTAATGATACGATCGCAAACGAGAATCGTTATAGGATCATCTTCCACCAATAAAACATTTTTGAACCTACCCATAAAATACTTAAGATTTGAAAAAGATTTTAAATGTTGTTCCGACCATAGGTTCACTTTCAACTTCAATTTTACCACCCATTGCAACAACTTGCGAATTCACCATGTAAAGCCCTAATCCTTTACCTTCTTTACTCTGATGGAAGCGTTGATAAAGACCAAACAAACGACCGCCATATCGCTTTAGATCAATCCCTAAACCATTATCGCTAAAGCTAACAATAACCCACTGATCTTGCCTACACGATCTTATCTTAATTTGCGGTGCCCGATCAGGAGATCTATACCTGATAGCATTTGAAATAAGATTTAAGAAAATGCTTTCTAAATGAATTTTATTGTATTTGATAGAATCAACTTCACTAAAATCTGTTTCTATATCGCCGCCGGTTTCACTGAGAAGATTTTCAATGTTCTTTTTTACAATATCAAATGTTGATGAAAAAGTAAGTGCCTCCTTTTCAACATTGGTATTAGATTTAATAACCAATACATTTATCAGGTCGTTAAGTGTATTGTTTAACTGAAGGGTAGCTTCTTCAAATTTGTCTATCAATAATTTATTAAATTCTTCCGCAGGGTTTTCTTTGTCGTACAAACTTAAAAGACTTATTAAGTTAGCAACAGGGGCTCTTAAGTTATGCGAAGTAATAAAAGAAAACTGTTGAAGATCCTGGTTATTCTTTACCAATTCCTGCGTAAGGGATCTTTGCTCTTCTTCAATTTTCTTTTTTTCGGTAATGTCTCTTATAATATTTGAATAATACCTGTTCCCTTCTGCATCCTTCATGCTAGTAGAAGCTAGCTCTATGGGTATCTGGTAACCCTCTTTGTGTCTTACCAGAATTTCACCAACAAACATTTCATCCCTGGCCTTTGCTGCAAGCAACTCTTGTACAGATGGAGACTCAACATCAAGAAGATCGGCTCTTTTAATTTGCAACATCTCTTCCGATGTATAACCAAGCATTCGGCAAATAGCCGGGTTTGCTGATATTATCTCGCCTGAATCAACAGTTATTAATATTCCATCAATACTGTTTTCAAATAATGACGTAAACCTACCTTCCAATGTTTGAAGGGCAAGTGTAGCCATTCGTTTATCGGTAATATCTTGTAGCGTAACCGTATACTTTTCTACAATGCCTGCGCGGTTTTTAAAAGCCATCCCAATAGCTGAAACTACTTTTTGCTCACCGGTTTTAACTCTTAATCTAAACTCAGTATTAAAATCTCTTGCTTCATGTACTGCTTTTTCAACCTCTGCTCTAACCTTGTCCCTATCTTCCGGATGGATAAGTTCTTCCACCATGCGATAATCAAGATCAAGGTCAATCTCTTGTGTTAGTCCAAGTATGTCGTAAAACTCTTCTGATAAAAAATAATCTACCGTTCTAAAATCGTATTCAAAATAACCAAGCTTAGCTATACGTTGTGCAGTTTCTAATCTTTCGGCGTTAACCGCAAGGTCTTCTGTCAATTTTTTTCGCTCGGTAATATCTCTTGAGTTAAGTACGATACCTTTTATAGATGGATCACCTAACAGGTTTGTAATAGTCGACTCTAACCAGAAGTATTTGCCATCATCATTACGATACCTGTAAGGGCCAATATATGATTGAGTTCTATGAGAGATCATCAATCCATCAAACTTTTCCTTCACATATTGAAGATCATCGGGATGAACATGATCAAGTATATTTTTACCATTGAGCGTTGCAGGATCAATGCCAATAATAGTTTTTATAGTGGGGCTTGTATATTGAACAACGCAATTAACATCAAGTATGGCTATCATATCAGCACCGCTCTGCACAAGTCCTTTAAACCTTTGTTCAGATAGCGATATGATCTCTTCTGCTTTTTTTCTATAAGTAATATCACGAAGGCTGATTAAAATTCCTTTTACATATTCATTATGGAACATGTTTTTGGCCTTCACTTCAATCCATATATATTCATCATTGATGTGACGCATTTTTACGTCTATGTTCTTTTCGCTATTCGGGCTCTGCAGTACCTCCTGAAACTTATCGTGCATTGCCCTTAAAAAAGATGGATGTATATAATCGAAGCCGCGCTTACCTTCAAGATCTTCCGCCCTATAGCCTAACACATTTGTGATAGAAGGCGAGCTGTATATCATCTTCGTTTCTGCGTCAGTTATAAGAACAGCATCGAAAGACTCTTGAATAATTGTTTTAAATCTTATCTCGCTATCTTTTACCTGCTGTTCTGCGCGTTTGCGCTGGGTTATGTCGTTAGAAGTTATGAAAACACCAAAAATATCATCCTCTTTATCAAAAAGCGGACGATAAATATGACTGTAAATATGTTGGTTTTTTTTATCTTCTCCGTATGTAGTTTCTCTTTCAACCTGTTCACCATCAAACACCTTTTCAAAAAGTGCTATCATCATTTCCATTTCACTTGCATCAACAAGATCTAATATTGATCTGCCTGACTGCAGTTCTTTTTTAAAGAAGTAGGGAGAATGTTCCTGCGCAGCATGATTATAGGCAACTATACGTAACCTGCTGTTTAAAATAATAAATGACTCGGCTGTATTATTAAGCAATAAAGAGAGTCTTTGCTCCGATTGAACAAGAGCCTGGTCGGCCAGCTTTTTTGCCTGGATGTTTCTCAGGTTCATTACAATGGCATTTACACTGCCATTATTTAACCTGTTGCGTGCAAAGTTTTCAACCCAAATCCATTGTCCTTCTTTATTCTTAACCCTATATTCTATTGACAGTAATTTATCGTCTTGTTTTGTTACGGTCTTAAACCATTCCTTTACCCTGTCTACATCATCAGGATGAGCTATATCTAATCCATTTTTCCTGAGTAGTTCGCCTGATTCAAACCCTAAAACATTATAAAGATTGTCGCTAATGTAGGTAAGTTCAAAGTCAACATCAGCAAGTAAAAAAGCATCAGTTGAATTTAGGATAAGAGTTTTAAAAAGCTCTTCACTTTGCTTTCGTCTTTCTTCCGACAGATGTTTTTCTGTTGTTTCAAAAACGCCAATTCCCACACCTTCTATCTTGCCGGAGTCGCTTTTTAGAGGATAATACTCTATATCAAACCAACTGGTACAACCATTATTAACCGGAGGAAATTTTCTTGAAAACTTTGATGCCTCACCCTTTAACGCCTTTTTTATAAAGCCTATCACTTCACTTACACCATTGGGAGTATATACGTCGGATAACAACGAACCGGTTATTAGATTGTTACCGGTATAAGTTTGATGAAAGTGGCTGTAAGCAGCATTAAAATGGAGTATCCGTAACTCCTTATCCAAGATCATAAAGCCATTATTGGTACCAGCCAAAAAGGCCTCCAGTAT
>Ga0115856_100689_pt2 | contig 10372 bp, 5 predicted proteins | sample InSIn4gowninarea_FD_83870 | JGI IMG/M metagenome (GOLD analysis project Ga0115856, IMG submission 83870)
ACTCATCACCTGAAAGTTCATGGACTTCTGGAGAGGAAGGTTCTCTAATTTTACGAGAAACACTTTCCTCGTCACTTCTATTGGAGTCACTAAAAGAACGTTTCCGTCTACGCTTCCTTGTAGGTGTGTCTGCCCTTTGAGATGAAGTCTGAACAGTCTCTGTTGGTGCTATTTCATTCGTTTTCTCACCACATACTTCAGCTAGTCCTTTTACTTGCAGATTTTCAGCAGCTTTTAAAAAAGCTGAAAGTCCTTCATGAGATACATTTACCTCACCTTTGTACATAAAATCTAAAATGGCTTTAATTTCAGTATGTTTCATGCCATTAATTATCACAATTGGATGTTGGCAAGGGTTTTCGGAAAATAAAGTTTCAAAGTATGGGCTACATGCAGATAATACTACTCTGTGGGCCTTGAAGTTATGCCCTTCACATGATAATGTAACATCAGCTAATGTCTCTAATGATCGAAAGCTCGATAATTGTGTTATTAAATTGGAGGTATGATTGTTCCACTTCAAACAAAATTGTTGCGCCATTGCAGTACATGAGTTAAGACTAGAAACCTGAAAAGAAATAGCATTTAAATAATGCATTAATATAAAAATTGCATTTTAAATTTTCTTATATGAACATCTTAAAAGGGAAAAACTTTACACACAGAATTACTTTTTTCAATATCTTAACATAAATTAACTAAGCTAAGCTCATTAAATGTTATCCTAATAAAGACTCATCTAAAAAACCATTACAGTAGAACCCCGTTAAGCCGGACCCCTTTAACTCGGATGTCCGTGTAACCCGGACCGAAAAAAAACACCTTCTGTTTCTTTTCTTCGGTCGCCATTCACAAAAAAATGCATGGATGAATAGTGCGAATTTTAAAGACTGGTTTTTCGAGTGTTTTGTGCCAGGAGTAGCAAACTACTTAAAGTTGTGCGGCCTACCTATTAAAGATGTTCTTCTGATCAATAATGCACCAACTCATCTAGCCACAAATGAACTGATAAAAGGAGGCGTAACAGTAAGGTTTTTACCGCCAAATGTGACTTCCCTAGTGCAACCCATGGATCAGGGGGTTCTTCAGAATATCGAGAGTGTTTACAGACGGGAGATGTTGAGCCAACTTTTACTGTATGAAGGAGAACATGGTGCGATAGAGATTTTAAAATCTTTTAATATCAAGATCGATATTTATATGGTTGCCGAATCTTGAGATCAAGTCACAAGAAGTACTTTACTAAAATCGTATAAGAATTTGTGGCCTAATTTGCCCGAAAACAGGACTGAAATGGAAAGAGAACTTCACAATGGAAAAGAGCCTAAAAAAGTTGGACCTTAAGAGTTCGTGAATATGTTTAAGAAAATGGATGATTGCTCAGATGTTGATATTAATGACGTGGAGAACTGGTTGGAAGCAGATAATGACGGTGGTTATAGCACACTTACAGGTGAAGAAATCATTGCATCGTGCTCCTCCAAAGATGCAGAAAATATCACCGATTCTTATGAGGATGATGAATATGACCCGTTGGTCATTATGACTCAATTGGAAGCAACAGCCCGCCTAGATGAAGTTATGAATTACATGGAGCGACAGGCAGATACTACACCGACTGAACTTCTCATGCTGAAGCAGCTGAAGCTCATGCTGAGCGTGCCGCTCGAAAGCGTTATTCAAAATTAAAGTAGCAGAAACTCACGACCTTTTTCTCCAGTAAGCTTAACTTTTCAATGTGTTTTGCTTTGTTGTGTAGCCATAAATAAATAAATATACTGCATAATAAATATTCTGTATGCTGTTTTTCTTTAAATTTTTTGACACTATCTCCATGTAACCCGGATTTTCATTAACCCGGATCGGCCTCGGCCCCAACAGATCCGAGTTAACGGGGTTCTACTGTACTTTATTTTCTTTGGTCTGCCACTTGTATAGAGTATGCTGTTCCTCGAATGTCCACTAATTTATTTGGAATGGACATAATCTTGTAAAAGTTACGCACTTCTACTGTATATATTCACACACACACCTGCTAACATTCAGACAAAATTCTCAACAGTACTCCATAATAGGTAGGTTTGTGTGGATCACCACAAAGGCAAGGAACAGACAACATAACATAAAAACAATACCTTTCAGTTTAAAGCAATATTACTAAAATGACAGTAGGTTGAAAGCTATATTTCGAGCAAGAGTACTTTAATTTCTCATTAATATCTTTACCAACTGAAAATTATTCCAACCTCATTGCTGACCAGCTTAGCTGCAATCATTGTCTCTGACAGCACTTAACAAATCTCTTACAAAAATATGGTGATTTTTAAAATACTAAGGCAGAAATGTATTTACTGAATAAAACATACAATATTCTGTAAACAGCACAAAGTTATACAAACTCTATATAAATTTAGTGTTACAAAGCTGAAGAACACTTTAAATAGTTAACAAGTGGACTACATATTCATCAATATCTTGAGAGGAATTCAATAAATAAGCACAGTCAAACCTCTGAAGAATGGCCAAGGTCGGGACTGTAGAAAAGTGGCCACTCTTCGGAGGTTCTCAAAAGTCAAGTCATTCTGTTCCAGCTAAATAAGGCCGCTCTTCGGAGGTGGCAGTTAATAGAGGTTTGACTGTATTATAGTTCACTCTCTTCAAAGATAAAATTTCCAGAATCTTATATTTCATCAGCAATACACATTTTATGAAAACACTGACAACCCATAACCTCAGTTGGTTATGGGTAATCACTAATGTTTTTTAAAGGCTTCTTGATTAATCTCTCTACATATTAATGCATACTTAAAGCAAATCTGGGTACTTGCATATCAATGCCACCACAGCAGAAGTTCTGCTAAAGAGCAATCCTGTTTGCACACACATGCAGTTCTTTAAAATAAGTTTTTTATTTTATGATTTGTCGCAAAAATTTTAGTAGATTGGTGGCACTTTAAAACCGCCAAATCTGTAGCTGCAGTGGCATTAATACGTAAGTACCCAAATCCGATTTCCATTTTCACAACAGCATTGTTAAACAAATGCATGAAGTATGACCAGTGCATAACACTCTTAATGTGTAGGTACAGAGAAAGTTATTCAAATATATGCATTCATTTGCTGTTATATGGCATATAAGGCATAAATGTACATACATTCATATATTTCAGTATGCTTATATTGGCTAGCATAGATGTCCTCTTTCACATGTATAAACACAACAGACCAACCAAATTCTTTTATCTTGCTAAATTCCTTAGTACAGCCCAACCTCGATATCACGTCACCTGGATAAGATGCCACTCTGGCTATCACGCCACTTTTTCAAAGTCCGGAACGCTTTCTATTGCTTTTAATTTGCGGGTCAATGAAAAAATATCTGCAATTTTAGCAGGAAGGGGAGAGGACGAACAAATATTTATTACAGGCAAATTCTATATATGTATATTACTTCCAATCAACCGATAAAATGCACAAAGAAGTTACCTAAATTTTAAAATTTTGGTAAATCAAATAATCTGGAATTCTAGTTTTGTAAATAAGAACTAAAGAAAATTTTATAAAATACCTGAAATATGAAAAAAACCCACAGATTTCAGGTATAACACCTGAACACAATCACCCGTTTTAATGTTAACTCACTCCGCTTTTCACGGCAGTTTTAAAGGAGTGCACTCCGGTTATCACGTCACATGACTATCCCTGTTTAAATTTTGAGAAAAAAATGCGTAAAGATATTCCAAACTTTTTTCAAACTGTGCAGTAATTAATCAATGTTGAATGCACTTTTTAAAAAGTTCTGCATTGGTATACCAAAAACATTAAAAATTGATGTTCCTTTTATACATGCCAAAAGAGTCGCAACGGCAGAGAACTGGTTCGAGATTCCAATGTTTCCTTCCAGTCTCCACTTATCTGCACTCTAGATAATCTGTCTCCTTCCCTTACAAAAGGGCTGTTAGTGATTCTGTGCTTCTAGACAAGCACATTTAAACCAAAATGTTTTAAAGAATAAAAGAAAATTTTTTCGTGGATTTTGGATCAAAAGATTTAAATGAAGATACAAAAAAGCAGGATTATCCAAGTCTGCATGTGCATTTAAAAATATTTCTAGGGCAACATTCACCACCATTATTGCATCATAAGAAAAAAGCAGAGAATTCCTCACTACGAGATTGCAAAGAGAATTTTTAGCTGTAATTCCAAAACAAGCAAACTTTAAATTACAAGTATTTTTTTCTGTTGAGTCCATGTTTTTTTAATTTTGTGTTAAATAAATGCAATTTTACTTTTATTTTCATAATTATATTAATTACAATTTTTAATTAAATATGTGTTTAATAGTAATTAATTAGTTCCTTCAATTTGATCAAACTGTTTTTCTAGAACATACTTTGTTTAAGACGTCACTCAGCTTATGACATGTTTAAATGTTCCCAACAGTGACGTAATAACGAGGTTCGACTGTATTTGAATTTTTTGCCATCAGTATACAAGTTCACACCTACAATTGTGTACCTAATGATAACTAGTGAAATTATTAGCTGTTAACTATGAAAAAAAGCTCCAGAAAAAATCTAAAGTGAGATAAGTAGGCTACAAGATAAAAGAAAGTTTTAACATTTTAAAATTAAATATGATTGGGGACCTACAAATTAAATAAAAAGATCTCTGAACGACAGTACAATCGTCAACCTAAATTGTTCTCATAGGATCAATGTTAACTTTCCCTGTTTTAACGAATAACCGAGGCTCTCCTCAGATAACATAATAAAGCTTACCCAACATTAACATTTGAAATGAACTCAAATGATAAGTGTAGAGAAAATTTAGATAGTATCTCTCTTCTTTTCTCTTTAAACAAAAGACCGATGCATTTTTGTTAAAAAAAATCATGGTATAGCTTTCCTTTAAAAGTTATAGAAAATTGTTTCAAAAAGTGCAAATTTGTAAAACCTCAAAGCATCGAAAATTGTGTTTGGGATGTTGAAACGATTTTTGATTTTGAAAAACCACAAGCAGGGATTTGAGACTGCTGAACGTTACCAAGCATAGATGCAAGTTACCAGACGTGATCATGACAGAAAATATCAGCAGTATTTTAAAGTTCTGTCACACTGCACATTTATACTTGTTCGCTTTCCTGCAGCAAGTCTGATTAAAGGAAAGTCATATTTACAAGCAATTTAATGGCAAACAATTACATACCTATGTAACAACATAATTAGCTGGGCGATAAAATTTAGCACCGAAACTTTGGTAGTATATAACCACAGTTCTATAGAAAGTTCTCTATTCTAAAAATGTTTACTCTCTACGATGCCTTGTTTTATGAGTTTCAGATTTTCCGATTGTTTTGCTCTTATCAAAAAAACTACAAAACACAAATTTAAGATTCCACTCATTTGTCCAGAAATGTTTTGAGAACAAACAAAAATCATTTTAATCTAAGAGGAAATTTAAGAGGCTTTCTATGTTATAAAATAAATCTTTTCTAAAATTGACTCTGCTGCTCTAAAGAAACTAATACAATCAGTTTATATCAAATTTTAAAATTTGAGCAATATAATACACTAATACAATGTTGAGATTTCATGCAAATTATGCATTTGGTGGTGGATAGTTTTTTTATGGCCAGAATTTAGCACATTTTAAAATAAAAACTTAATTTTAAACTGATATTTTCAAAAGACAGATCTCTGCACTGTAGACAGAAAACTTGCTCCTATGTTGCCAAGACAGACTTGGATTTCAGACTTGGATGAACTAACTCAGAGAAACTAAGAAGAAACTAAATCAGAGGAAATAGTCACTGCAGCTTGTCTGAAAGATGAACCAATAGTGCCACCACCATCTCTTGATGAAGTGAATCAATAATTAATAAGCATTAATATTTTAAAGCTAATGGGGGAGATTCCAAATTGTTATATTTGCTCAAAAAGGAAAATAGTTTTTTCAAGATTAAAGACAAAGCAATTTTTAGCTTTAGCATATTTTTTCAGCAGGAGTTATGAAATAGAAGTATACAGTGTTTAGTGTGTGTACGTATACACTAAATTATACGCGTGTAAAAGTGGAATGGGCTATTATGGAAGTTCTTTCTCATTTCTATGCACAAATATTTTTCATTAATTTTTTTATTTACATAATTTCATTTGGTTTTTATTAAAACAAAGAATGAATGGCATCACTAATACATATGTATTAAACATCATGGAAATTGTTTTAATTAGTCCCAAATTATTAATTTGTGCACAACTTTGAAAGTAACCATTTCTGAATACTGGCTTACCTATTGAATTTTAACTTAGTTAACACAAGATATTTTCTTGTTTTAAATGACATCAGTAATATGTATTGTCCCGTCTATAAACGTTCATAACTTCAGCCAGAAAACCATTAAGAAAATTATATATAAATAAGTATTACATACTGGATAACACACAAAAGATGAAGTTCATTAAAATACAAAAGAAAAACTTTAAAAAAAAAGGACACTTGATAATCTGTCAGATAATTTAACATTTTATAACATTCCGCTACTACTACAATCACCAACAACAATATGTTATTTAACCACCAATACAGGTACGCAATCTGTAAACGTATTTATAAATCCACAAAAATAAACACAAACGCAAAATGTACGTAATTATAATACACTGAAGATTCCCAACTAACAATTAAATCACTGTTTAAAACTGGCGAACTTGATATAACGAATACTTTACTTCTAGGCTCTTGTATTAAATAACTAAATGATTCAGATATTAAAATCATAATTTTTGCATCTCATTAATCATTCTAATGAGGGGAAATTTTAAGAAGGGTGGCCAAAATACTTACAATTCTATCAATAGATAATGTGCGATATAGACAAATTAAGCGAAACGTAAGGCGTATAACATTCCAAGAAACAAAAATCCCCTCAAGTGACGCAGCACACAAAACTGAATACGTGGAACTAGTTGCCCTATGCAGCATTACATGGCCAATGGCCACCGTCCTCCCGAGTACCACCGAGAAACTAGCCAATATGGCTGCTTACGAGAAAACGCCGCCATTTTTCCCGAAATGAGATAGTTCCAATATATTGCCGTCCACACCTTATGACTTCTCTTTTCTCACGCTTAATACTCTACTTTGAACAATTGCGTCAAACAATATATGACAATATCACTACATCTCAACTGAAAACTGCATTATACATTTAGTCAAAACATTTTTAACTAGAGACGCCAAGACGACGCCATATTGTTCCAAAAATTACTTCCGCTAATTATCATATAGCCAAATGACCTAGCATTATATAACTAATAATCAGATCAAACAGGACAACATTTAACATTAACATTAAATAATTTACATAAAATAACGAATAATGAGTGCAAAAAAAAATCGATCATAAAATCAAGATGGGAGAGGAGGAAAGAAAATTCTAGTTTAGCGTTAAGCTACATTAAGCAATGCGAATACAAAATGGTGATAACAGAAACACAAATGAAAAATAATTTTCTATTTAAAACTTAAAAATTTTAGCATTACCTCAGTATAATTTTTAAAATTTAAACAACTACGCTTTAAGCAAGCAATGAAATCTCAAGTGCCTTCTTGGAACAATTTAAAGAAAAAAATTATTAAAAACACGAAACATAGTATAATCAGCGTATATTTAGCGAGTTTTACATGCTTAAAAACAAAAATCGGCTTACCAAACTTTACAAAAAAAATTTGACGTACTGTCGAACCAACAGCCGCACGTCCTACCCGTTCGACATCCCAAATGATAATGGCGAATTTCAAGAAAAATGTAAAATCAAAAAGTCTAAATTGAGAGTTGAGTTGTTCAATATAAAATTCTGAACATCGATCGAAAATTCAATCTTATTAATTAGCAATCGCAAAAAAGTTACATTTAGAGCGGGAGTTTCAATTTTGATGCAAAAAATCACATTTTATGTCTCAGGCATAATTTAAATTTTACAACTTCAATTTTTTCAATTAAATATTTAAGGATAAGGATGCAAGTGATAATTAAATTGCCAATATTTGAAACCAAATGCTAAAAATAATTCAAAGTATGTAAGAAGTTGTGTATATCTGCGCTTACGTGTAGATTTTAAAAGCCAACCTCGGTTTCCAAGTGTGCGGTCGCATGGAAACGTCTTTTACGTGTGTTTTTTTAATGACAGAGTAAGGGTATGCTTTTAATTTAAAATAGTTTTTGTCAAAATAAAATTAACTTACTGTAAAAGAAGTAAATTATATATGTTCAGATAATGTTAACTTATATATGTAGTCTGAATAATGATGCAACTTCGTCTGGAATAGTTTGCTTACAATTCACTTCTACACGCTAGATTTTTCTAGTGAATGCAGCTCGTTGTATCGCCCCAATATCAAAATTTTATCATAAAATAATTATAAAAATACACTGATGGCCATCCAAAGCTCAACACTAAGAGGGGCCAGAGATATCACAGCAAAATTTACTTTTAATATAAATTTTATCATAAAATAATTATAAAAATACACTGATGGCCATCCAAAGCACAACACTAAGAGGGGCCAAAGATATCACAGCAAAATTTACTTGAGAGCAGTGGCGGTTCGTGCATAGGCATTGTGGAACTGAAGCGCTCTCTATTTTCAATCAATTTAATCGAAAATATTCAATTCAACATTTTTCTGTTACATCATTCTTAATAGTTATACATGATATTCTTAAAAATTCACGTCTTTCTTTTGCCTCGAAAGGCGATTTTTATTGGCGACTAGACGAACGAAGAACTTTTCGCCATGTACCATTGTCAGGCTGTGTACTTTCCTAGAAGAAAAGCACGTCGCACCTACATAACTACTTGAGGTAGCCGTCAACAGATGGCGCCACGGACTATACACCTTCTACAATTTAGGCATAGACGCGAAGGAGACGGTTACTGCGTGTCCCTGTACCCACGGCATAACGTTATGCTGAGCCACAGGGCTTTCGGGTCCACAGATTTTACATCCACGTATCCCACCTGTACATGATGTGCCTCAACAGCACAACAAGCGGCCAACCAAGGTGGTGTCCAACCCAAGTACTGACCATGTTAGTTGCTGCTTCGCTTCGGTGATTTTACGGGAACTAGCACTCCCAACACGATACGCCGTTGGGGCGTAAAATTTCATATCAACTAAATATCCCCTAACTCATGAAATATTGCTGAAATAGACGCCGGCTGGCGCAAAGGTAAAGCACGCGGCTACGATCCAGTACGTCATAGGTTCGAATCCAACTGCGTATCCTCTAAAATACCCATGTACAGGCGGGAAACGTGCATGTAAAATCTGTGGACCCGCAATGAAACTCCAGGGCATGCTCATTCAACTGTCATGCTCCCAAAAGCATGGATGCAGGAGCATGCCGTGGCATGAATGAATGAATAGCAACAACTAATGTGGTTTAAATAAACTTATCTAATAAAAATAGAAACAGGTTTACTTACTGCTGGAAAAGAAGAGAAAAAAACTGTTGGTTCAAAGCAGTGATTCTCGACCTTTTTTTTTGTCGCGGCACACTTTTAACGATTTCGAAATTTTGCGGCACACTAAGAGAAAAAGATAAGTTAAAAAATTGTTTCTTACCTGTAATATACTGCGTAAAATAGTTTATGATAGTAATTTTGAATGTAAAATGAAATAATATGTGCTTTAAAAACAACAGTACGTTTATTAAGGGATTAATTACAAGTTAATGACAAGAATACCTTCGATGACAAATTTGAGCTTGATTTTTCTTTTGATAATTTCATTTAATTGTTTACGTTCATTATATTTGGTCGTAAAAATGACAATGCTACTCTCATATCGTCTTCACCATTTAGCAATCTTGATCTTTTTTCGTTTTTATGTTGATTAATACTGAATTCGACTTGAAGCATAAAAAACAGTTTATAATTCTAAGAAGGAATACGTTACAAAACATGTAATTAAAAATATTTTTATGGATTTAAATACATATTCCTGTTAAAATTTGTACATTTTCCTTTTAAATTATATTATTTAATAATTTTAATATATTCATATATATAAGTACGTTTCTTTATTTTAAACTTTACTCGCAATGAAAAAGTGTTTTAATTTTTACTAAATAATTATTAAAGTTTGGCGGCACACTTTAACAATTTTGCGGTACACAAAAGTACCGCGGCACAGTGGTTGAGAATCACTGGTTCAAAGAATTATTTGTTTTCTCGTTCTACTGCCATTTTTTTTTTTTTTTTTTTTTTTTTTTTTTTTTTTTTTTTTTTTTTTTTTTTTTTTATTTTTTTTTTTTTTTTTTTTTATTTTTTTTTTTTTTATATAATAAAAAATGACTAATATATTA
>Ga0115856_100888_pt1 | contig 10365 bp, 8 predicted proteins | sample InSIn4gowninarea_FD_83870 | JGI IMG/M metagenome (GOLD analysis project Ga0115856, IMG submission 83870)
CTGTATTCGTACAACCAGTACTGCTAAAAATATCAATTTCAATTTCCTCAGAACAAACAGAAGATTTAAGTCCCGACGTGGATAAGTGTGTAGAAGCTCGGTTCCCAATAGAACACCGAAAGCGAAGCAGCAAGGCCGGAGGCCAGTGCTGGAGGGTGATCACCTCTCGCCGCTGGTTGGCACGCGGGACCGCGAACGCTAAGGAGCTGCTGCGCGTAAAATCTGTTGTGGCTCCAATGTCCTCCATGTCTCAATTATACTTCTGGGGGTGCCAAGCTAGGTGACGATCTCTCATCTGGAAGTTGGTTAAAAATTAAGAGATCCAATACCTGAGCAGAAGTCGGACTTCCACCCACTGGGGCTCGCCTAAAAATGGAAGCCGCCCCCTCTTTCAATTACCTGCCAAAAGAAGTGAACACGGCAACAACACCAGAAGATTTTTTTTATAAAAGAAATAATTTTATTCTGTGAGAACTTTGTTGGTACTGTACATACGAATAAACAGAGATTTGGAGATGTTATGCTTATCAATGAAATATTATTTGCAGGGGTGTTGTACCTACAAAAGTGTGCAGTGACATTTGCTTGTATGTATGAAATGATATTTTTAGCAGTACTGGTTGTACGAATACAGAAATAAGAATAAAAAAGATTTATATTACGAATGAGAGAGTTTGAAAACAGAATTTGTATAATAATATTTAATGTATATTCGTTCTTAATGTGAGTTTATATATGGGTCACGACATATATTATGCGCCAAGAAAAACACTGCAACATTTATTCCAAATTTACCATTAAGTTTAAACCAGCCACTTATTTTTTAGTTATCACATATTGTCAGTGTGAAAGCCATAAACATCGGAGATCCCAAAGCTAAAGCGTTTACGTCAAGTGACTTGTTGTTTAAAGAATATTATTATTGAAAACAGAGTACAGTACATTTTGTACCAACTGCGCCAAAGATATGTATGTGTGTGCGTATCAATTTAGAGATAACGTGCGAGTAAACAAACGCACGTGGACGAGCGCAGCAGCGTTACGACGTAGTCAAATTGAAAAAGTCCAGACTCATCACGTAAATTCCATAAAACTTCGAACCGTCTGGGTGCCGGTGTTTCAGTTTAACCATAAGAAAATGATGTTGGAATGCGTTGAAAATGATGATCCAGTTTAACCATCTGTAACCTGCAAAAAGGTTTTTTATTTATTTGTTTATTTTTTATGAAAAATGTAGAAAAATAATTAACACTACGTTGATTTTTATGATCGTCTGCTTCTACGACCGTAAGCAAAACCGTTTCCATGGCATCAAAGAGTCAATGATTTTGTGCATCTTGTTGCCAGATTTCAGATTGGGCAGCAGAAATGTGCATTAAAAATTAATATTTCTTTTTTAAATTAAAAATAAAATGTTTGCTACTGAGTTTATGATCCCCGTCATTTTCTACGCTAGAACACCCGATTTCATATTTCCACCGTGTTGAAATACTATTTTATTCATGAAAAATGTAAAAAAACAACTAAACTCCACATTAGTTTATGTTTTTAAAATTCAACTTCAATTTTAATCACACGAGAGTAAAAATTATCTTCACCCATCATAAATATCGCGATCAAATCTCACCAATAAGCGATCGAATAAAAGTGGTAGGACACTTGATCCAACACAAAAGCAAAAACCATTGTCCAATGGTTAACTACAGAAATGTTATGTGAAGGGGATTTACAGAAAGAATTCTAAATGCAATACCTGAAGTAACACCTTATTTGGTGTACTTGTTATCCAAATCTTTACATCAGACTAGGAATGTATTTAATCTATATAAATTATAAAATCATTGGAGATATTAATCGAGTACCTAGAATTTATAATCAGAGATTTTAATTTTAATTGTGTTTCAAAAAATTTGAACTCCAGATCTAATCTTTCTAAGAACATTCTTAATCTCGCTGTAATCAAAAACTGCTGCACAGATGCCATTCTATTCATTATTATCTCTTATTTTCAACTAATTAGAATTCAATTATTAATACCTCATTTCCAGAATTGACATCTTTGCACGACTTCAATAAGAGCTGTCAAAACGCAAGTGCTTTTAACATGTGTCTAACATGCAATAAACAATGTCTTACGTTTAGCTTTTTGCATAAATAAATTGCGGGCTGTTATTAATTATTTATCATGTTTAGTAAATAACATTTCGTTGAAAAAAAATCGCTTGCCATATAATTACGTAAATTAAGATTTTACACGATAATTTCCTTACTTCGGAGCTCGCTTCTCTTTTAAATTAATGGTGTGCAATTAAAAATGTGGGCTATCTTATCTCAGCATTTGAAAAAATACACTTCGCATCATACTCATTGTAATATTAATGAACATTTAAAGCTGTTTTTATTGACGAAATACACTCCTCAAAAGCGAAAATGCGACTCTACGAAAAAATGCGCGTACCTCATGCAAATTGCAAGAATGATAGACGTAAGTGGCATGTGGCATATATCAGCGAATGATTAAGTTTGTATAGGCATTTGGATCACGTGGTACCCATTTATGTGTTTAATGAAATCCAGCAACATGCTCGTTAAAAATAATGATAGCATCTTTATGCTGCAACAGTTCTTTTGAGTGAATGTAGAAAATACCTCTGAGGTGTCAACGAGCTGAGACTACCAATCAACGACAGGGAATCGTAACATCAAAATGCATGAGCTCGGTTTGTCGATGCGCGCAATAGCCACGCGTGTTGGGCACGACGTGACTACTATCCAGCGTTGTGTCAGTCGATGGATGTAGGAAGGCCTGCGGACATGCCAACGTGGCGCGCTCAGTGCACGTCCGAGCACAGACAAGCTGATTCACACAGTGTACGTCTAGTGGAGATCCTTTGGCCAAAGCACGTCATCCGGATCCGACTCACGCCGGTAGCAGGGGGATCTATGCCCAAGCGAAACATATGCAATACATTACATGAACATATGCATGAACGGCTACCAGGAAAGGGCATACCATTAATGACTCGATAAAGCAGAGCTCACCTGGTGTGGTATCCTCATCATCGGACATAGATCACTGAATGGCATCAGGAACTGCTCACATATGAATCCCGCTTCTGCCTGTGGAGGAATGAAGGCCACCGAAGGGTGTGGCAGCGTTCCGAACAACGATACGCTCTAGCCCATATCGACGGGCGTCACACCGGGAACCATGGTTTGGAGAAGTTTCATATTCCATCAGCGACCGCCCCTGGTATACTTTAGTATTAACCGCACCTTTAAGCACTCGGCCCTCCATGCATCGTCTCCTATATTGAGTTGATTCGTTTTCTTGCATTTATGGCCACTTCGCCACTTGAAGCAGTGACGAGAGATTCTACCCTTTTAGAGAATGCTGCAGTCAAAGAAACTAGTTCTGTGGTTTGCCCCTCTTGGTTGGGGAGACTGGAGCTGGACACGAGACATGAAGGACGTCCCCTGAAGTTTCCCCGCGACTGCCTAGGCTTCGCCTGCTATGGCGATCGGTGCATGCGCTGTCCCTGCGTCTGGCATACAAGTAGCCCATACTTTAGGAGCCCGCAAGAAGACCAAATGAACCTGATACGTCAACTCAACGCAGATGCTGTTTGCTGCTACCAAAATAAATTGGATGATTTTGATATTCTGGACTCATCACTGAAGTTGGTAAGCACTTTTAATAATATGCACCACGCAAACCTTTTATCCGCCACTATCGGCCATTTCTATGAAGACCGGCATATTCACCTCATTATAACAACATTCTTTACAACTCACGATGGCTGTAAAAAGACGAAGGTCAGCGTCAAACAAAACTGAATACTGCGTGTCATATGCTACGAGGTTTTCGAGAAACGAATAATTTATTCACATTATTATAAAATAGGGTACAGGTCGTCTCGACGCCGCCACTTCGACGCCGCTGTCTCGACGCCGCCGTCTCGACGCCGCCATCTCGACGCCGCCGTCTCGACGCCGCCATCTCGACGTAGCCATCTCGACGCCGCGTTCGTTTCGACGCGAGTTCATTTCGACGCCGTGTTTATTTCGTCACTTTATTAAAAAACTTTTGAATTTCTCATAATTGCTTAACTTTGTATTAATACTTTTCACTTTTTATTTTACATTTGTTCTTCATTTTTTATTGTACATTCCACTTTTGATTGTACAATTTTTAACGATATTTTTATTTTTAATTAAAATAATATATCGGCGAAATGCATAATATAAATACAATTCCTACAAAAATCAAATTATAAAAATAATAGTTATAACTACATATGTATCAATCCATCCAAAAATTATGAGCCACCCTCTTAAGTTTTCTAATATTTCAAAAGAGGATTTATCAGTTATGTGAGAAACAGGCAAAGTCATTAAAAATATTGTTATTACTTTACATATATGTAAATAAATTATAATTATATGTAATTTTATTTCATACTTTTTCAAAAGCTATTCGAAATTAAAAAATAAAGAATTATTGTAAGAAATTTAAAATTTTCAAAGTTACAGTATCTTTATTTTTATATTGTTTAGCATACTGATGGTTAAAAATGATTTTGAAAATCTGACATAAGAGATAGAAGGTCGCGATTTCGTAGCATCTATTTAGAATTGCTTTTTAGAATTTAGAGAATAATATTAGCAAATTAAATATGAAACCTCTTGTTCGGGTACAGAATAATATCCTTTATTATGCCTTTCAAAACGTATTTTTCAATGTTTTAATTTACTATCATTTTATGATTATTTTTTAAATTTTAATAATGATCATTTAGATTTAATAAGATTTAAATAAGATTATAAGATAATTTTAATAAGATTTAAAACAGAAGTTTTTTGTTATCTTAAAGATTATTATGATTATAAGAATATATCATTTAACATTAAAATAATCTTAAAGTACTTCGGAATTATTTTTAACTTGTTCAGAAAGCGGCGTCGAAGTGACCCCGCGTCGAAACGGCGGCGTCGAAGTGATCCTCGCGCCGAGATGGCGGCGTCGAAACGACCTGCTTCGTATAAAATACACTAGGGGCAACAACTGGCCCTTCTGAATCTCCTAAGGACAGGGTTCAATATTTAAGCTCCCATGAATCTTAACTGATTTAGTTAAGTACTAAAATAGGATCATACTAGGAATATTCAGAAAGCTACATTACATTCAGTTAAACATTATTGGGATCACTGAAAAAAAAAGAGTGAAACGGGCCACAGAGGCCCTCAGTTTAAGCCCTTTCTAGTGTCAACATCAACACATTATGGGGGCCACATTTCTTGCGTTCATTTACATTACTCATAAACGCTACCGTTACTTGACCGTTACTTAAACGTTACCCTATTCGATGACGTCCAAATTATGAAAACGTCATCATGAGCTAAGGAATATGACAAAAGGAAAGTCTTCAAAACAATACAATTGACCAACACGGATTTTGCCGAAATTGTGACGTATATATATATAGTACACAGATCTAATCTTTATATACACTGATCTTTATATAAAATGTCAAGCTTTTGCCTCGTTAGGAATTTCTATAAAGAACCAATGAAAGCAAGCCCAAGTTCCTTACAGAAAGCAGGGCTATTTACATATTTTTTTGTACAGAATACTAAAAAATTCAAAACCTTCATAAAAGTACTCGGAAGTTGATGTCAAATGTGTTTCTGATATAAACACGTATGTACCTTTTAACTCTAGTTTTAGCCAAGAGACCTTATTCCAAAGACTCAAATAGATATAGTTATCCGGATCTAACGAAAGCCATTATTATTTTGGAAACTGCTGTAAGGATTGTTGTGATTAGTATGCAACCATGTGTGGCTCAGAAAAGAAATGCGTCATCTGGAGAAACTGACAATTCTTAGTAAGTGTACCAGTACATCAGGCTGTACTAGAGGGATTTTCGGATTTTCGCCAAACTTCTAGCGGCATACGTGCCTGGAATAAGTTTTCGCAATTGCTTTAATGAATACGGCAGTGTAACAAGATGGCATTGCAGGAATTCCCTGTGCTACGTGTTCGTACACGCATCGCGGCCAAGTCAGAAAGCTAAGGATATGTTTTCATATCATATATGTCTAGTAATGTAGTCCCAAAAGATATCTTTGGGAATTCTTTTTTGGAAATGTTCTAGGATGTCAGATTATGTATCTGTAAGATTCATCCAAAGGTTATTTTTATAGAATTTTGTATAACGAAATATGTTCAAAATAACTTAAGATGCTTTTATGTAGATGGTATGACTAGAAATCGCATAAAATATTTATGTAATTTTAAAACGAGACTCATTGAATTCTGCATTTGCTTTGTATTTATATTTCATTTTAAATATCAAAAATTCAATACTCATTTAACTAACGATTTTAAAATATTTAAATGAAGATCGTTTTGTCTTGTTCCCATACTTCTTCTTCTTCTTATTATTATTATTATTTGTATGATAATAAATGGTATGGTAATGGTATAGTTAAAATGACAATGATATGAGTTAAACGCTGTTATTTGTCTCGCAAGATTTACAGACTATTGTTTTGTGTTTTAGGAAGAAATAAATAAAATAGTTAAAAAACTTTGATGTATTTCCCATAATAGATGCACTGATGAAGATAGTTAAAGGGTGGAATAAAAAAAAAGTAAGTAACGCCTGTATGCTTTTAAGTATGAGATGATAGCTAAGCTCTTCGCAGACGCAACATACCGACAGCCTGTGACATCCTAAGATAGTGCCACTGTGATTGTATTTGTGTAGAGGTACCTCATTTGTTCACCGAAAATTGTAGCATAAAGACGTTTTCAAACATCGTGTCATAGTCCAATCCTTGTTTTTCTAATTTAATTATTTACTCATCGTTAGTATGGCTAGTTGTCATCGTCTAGATCAGTGGTGGGCAAACGTTTTCGGTCGCGGGCCAAAAATCGAAAAAAAAAAAATGGTTGGCGGGCCAAGATAAATTTTTCTAAAAAAACATTACAGCATAATATTGCACATTACAGCATAACCTTAAATAATATTTATTTTAACTTTTATTCGAAGGCTCTGACATGTTAGACGCATGAGACATAGACATATGGAATTGTTTATGATTTTCCATAATAGTATTTTGAAAAGCAGGTTCCAGCTGTGACGAAGCAACTTTCAGCAGTGCGAAAAGGTGTTCATCAGTCAATCGGTTTCTGATTGAGTTTTTTCGCAATTTCGTAGTCGAAAAAGTCCGTTCGCTCACAAAAGACGACGCAAACATTGCCATGATTTTCTGGGCGTGAGCAATCATCTTTGGGAATTCAGCTTTCGGCAGTGCTCTATAAAAATGGAGTTTTATAGAATTCAAGAACAATTGCTTTAAATGAGTACTACACTGCATTTCAATAATATCCAACTGCAATTCTGGAGATACATTTTCCGGGTTTACATTAAACGGCATCGAGAAAACATCTAGCGATGATTAGTCTCTCTGACCTACGCGGCTAGTTTAGCTTCTTCTATAGGCTATGCATCTATTATTCTACTAATTAAAATCTACTTTAAACTTCACGACCGTAAAAACGCAAATGTAGCGGGCCATGTACTATCCATGTCCATAAACCCTCGGCGTGCCGGATTAAATACGTTCACGGGCCGGATTTGGCCCGCGGGCCGTACTTTGCCCATCACTGGTCTAGATGATGTCACAAGATGACGGATAACTGGAAGACACGAGGCAAGCCAATCACTGTCTACCTGATGTAGGGACTTGGGGGCTTCGATAAATCTAATGTCCAGTAAGTAGAACAGTTCACAGAGACAGGAACAGTGGACCGTCAACCTTGTCAGTACCACAAAAGGGCAATATCACCGGCTCAAGACCATTATTTGAGACTTCTAGCCAAAAGGTGTGAGTCGGCGACGCGATACAACTGTCTCGTACTCTGTATAATGAAACAGGAACATCCATTTCCCGTATAACAGTCACCCAGAGACTTAACGAAGGTAGCCTGTACGCCATTAAAAAATTAATAATTTTTAATTTAGAAAAGAGATAATAACTTTTAATGCCAATTTCTGCTGCTGAACCTTCAATCTGGCAAAAAGAAAATTATTAATTCTTGGATGCTATGGCAAGAGTTTGCTTATGATAGTAGAAACAGACGATCATAAAAACAACGCAGTTTAGTTGATTTCTACATTTTTCATAAAAAAGTAATAAAAATTGCAAGTTACAAGTGCAAACATTTTCTAATGGTTAAAATGGAACACCGGCACCCAGACGGTTCCAAGGTTTTTCATCATTTCATACATTTTACTTTAATAGAAGATTTTTATGGATTTGCTATCATCTATTTAAAGATAAAAAAACTTGGTATTTTTTCTTAAATGTTATGCATCATTTATCAAAAATATGCCTAATATTTTCAAAAATGTAAATGTTTAAAATCCAGTCATTCATTTATGCTAACCCTGTGCAACCAAATTCTATATTATCCTCTAGTATCATAGTCCTTAAAATCTGGAGGATAAAAAATATCTAACTTCCTCCTACTCTTATAAGAAAAAAAATCATTTTATTTTATTTTTGTTTTTAACTTTTTCATTGAAAACAATTATTCGATTTATTGTAGTTGGTAATCAAGCAAGATACCCTCCGTTATATAGGTTTTCGCTGGGATCGAATTCGACTGGAAAAACATCTCTTTTAAAATGTTGCTTATGACTATATCTCAAATCCATTCCTTGGTCTCAATATTTGAGGAATGCAAACAAATGTACATATATATCCGCATATATATGTGGACAAATATATTTTCCTAGAAATGCGTGTGCATACAGCATTTTACCATTTGGTATCCTCAAACCCACTTATCTTCTTTAAGTATTTTTCTATGGAGAAATGTACTTATATAAGCGTGTCCCATTTTCCTCTCTGCATCACATTCGATTCTTCCTTCCATTTTCCTCAATTGTGCCGCCGTTAGCCGCTGACGAAATAGAATAAAGCATCCGTAGAAAAAGAGCTTTTGCAGTGATTCCTATTGCAGTTTTCTGAAAGGAAAACTCTTCACACTTTGCTGAGGACATATCATGTGTCTCGGGCTGACAGAGATTGGGAAATTCGTGCTCGATAGGCTTCAGAGCGACGATGTGATTGGTCCGAAGATGTCTTTTGCGAAGTGCTTTCAGCCATTGATGAATCGTGTTGTTGTATATTCTTTTACAGGCGTTAAAGTACACAGAAATGGAAGTATCGAGGGGTTTATATTGGAATATTTGGAAGGTGTTTACTCTTTCTTCTTATGTCAGGTCATGTTCTCGGCAATCGAATACTTATACGGGTGGGTACGCTTGAAATGTTTTCAATTCGTTTAATATTTGTTAGGCGTATTTGTAATATTTATTGACATTTGAGCAGGCTATCGAATAAAGAAAGGATACTTTTGAGAATTGGAAATTCTAGATTTCAACATGTAAAGGAAACAGGTTTTTATTCATTAAATTATCATAAAAATTTATCTTTATCCCTTAAAATTTTAAATTCCTATTTATTTCTTATTCATTCTTGTTCCTTATTCATTTCTCGTTCAATACTTATTCATTCATCAATTACATATTTTATGAGAGACCTTTGTTCCATGCTTTTAAATAATTTAAGGAGAATTTCCGAAAAAATGGGGGAAGTAGATTTGCCCATTTTTCTAGGAACTTTCCTTAAAATGAGGGCAGCTGAGTTGCCAGTTTCCCCCAAGAACATTCCTTAAAAATATGAGCAGCAGATTTCCCATTTTTCCAGGAACGTTCATAAAAATGTAGGTAGCTGAGTTGCCCACTTTTCTGAAAAAAATGTCGCAGCAGAGTTGCCCATTTTCCCCAAGAATATTCCTTAAAAATATAAGCAGCAGAGTTGCCCATTTTCCCAGGAACGTTCCCAAAAATGTGGGCAGCCCACTTTCCCCTGAACATTCTTAAAAAAATGTAGCAGCAGAGTTGCCCTTTTCCCCCAGGAACGTTCCTGAAAAATCTGACAGAGAAGAAAAATTCTGAAAAATCTTCAGAAGAATGCCCACTTCTTCCCAGGAATATTCCTGAAAACATTGGGCATTTTCTCCATTTACCTTTCATGAAAATATCAGAATTGGGACAGAAAAAGGAACATTTTGTTAAAATTCTTTCGTTCTTTCATAAAATGTTTCAAGAAGGCTTCAGAAAAAAGGAACGTTATATCAAAATATCTGTAACCTTCCTGTTGAAAAACATGGAACGTTTTCTCAAAAGTATCCTTTCTTTATTCGATAGCCTGCTCAAATGTCAATAAATATTACAAATACGCCTAACAAATATTAAACGAATTGAAAACATTTCAAGCGTACCC
>Ga0115856_100889_pt1 | contig 10355 bp, 9 predicted proteins | sample InSIn4gowninarea_FD_83870 | JGI IMG/M metagenome (GOLD analysis project Ga0115856, IMG submission 83870)
TATTCTTTAATAGAAACTATCACATTCCTGGCTTCATATATAACTAGCAGAAACAAGTCTATATTTTGTTTCCATCATTACCAAAATCAGAATTGTTGTTTTGATTGTATAATGGTTGTATTTTGACCATGGTGGTACCAGACCACAAAGAATCAGCAGAAGAAGCAGCATGTAAATAATGTAAATTGTTGGTAAGGTAGGCCTTTCCAATTTATAATTTTAATTAAAATGTAGATATGTTAAACATAAAACAGTGTATTATATACAAATCATTTTGTGATTTTCAGCCCTGAAGAGGGGGTTATACAACCTTTAAACGTTGGCAAACTAACAATTGTAACAAAAGGAGGAGGTGCTGCAGTATGTGATAATGTTAGTATGTCAAAGCAAAGATGTGTTTTTAATCAGTTTTCACCAGAAAAAGAACTTAAAAATTCATTTATAACTTTCCACCTGTTGAACGTAGGCTAATCCACAATGGAATACATTTTGTTAGTTGAATCAATTTACTGCATAGTCCAAAAAGTTTCAACTGAGCAACAGTGTGCCCCTCTCCTCCCGGCAATGCCTTGGGTTCTGGCATTGCAAGAACCAGTGTACAGAAAACATGGTAATACTTGAATGAAAAATGTGCTATGAAAATCATTCTATTGCTTACAGCATGTGGTATTAATCCAGATTGAATGGCAAACATGCACATTTCTTTAATCGTGACGTTATTTACCAATTATGAGAAGCATTACATTTATTGTATAGGTTTAATCAAAAGCAGTGTTTTTACACACATTTACATTGCCTGCCAGAAACTGTTGAGTGGTTTATTAATGTGATAGAACTTTTAATGTCTGTAATGCGATGAAATTTTCATGTATTTTAAATTTCAATGTATTTTAAATATTTTGTTTTACTGACAAATGCACGGTTTTCTAAAATCAAATTAAATATCTTAGAATGTACTAGCTATAATATATCTGCAGCAACAGCATTCACGGAATTGAAATTTCATGAACAAAGCAACGTATATCTCTCTCATGGACCCAATGTACACAAAACATGGCTGTAAGAATGTCATTAAATAATTTTGTATTGAAATTTCAATTAAAAATTCAGATTTTTTTTGTATCTACAAGTAATTTTTAAAAAGGAGCTATATGTCAAAGCAATGTCTGTTAGTTTCAATGTTGGCTATTTTTCTCTATTCTTTTGTTTTTAGCTTTAATTTGATACAGTTTTAAATTCATTTTAAATCATTCCATCCTTATCGCAACATATATTAAGGGAGATTAGTATTTAATTATCTGCAAGGCCAGAGAAAATAATAACCCATATCCAGCTGAAAATAGTGTGTTCCCTATAGAGAACAAAGATTCAATAATGGCTTTATCAGTGAAATATCAACTAATATTCCTCAGAATAATTGACGATGCAAGTTATTAAGAAAATTATTTCATTAATCAATTATTGACGATTTACTCACAGTTATTGTCCTACTCATAAGAATTTATTATTTAAACACTCAAAGTTTTAATGTATTTTAAATATTTTGTTTTATTGACAAAAGCACGGTTTTCTATATGAACAATATGAGCACATCTATATGAACAATATGAGGAAAGGAAACTGGGAGGTTACTAAACAGATTCTAAGGCAAAGCATTTATCATCAGCGGAAGCAGGATCTATTGCAAAAATAATAACAACTATTTACAAAATATAACTATTGTCTATTCTACATAAATTTTAACTACGTTCATTAAACAAACATGTATATATACAATATCAGTATGTATCACATGTATATATACAGATCCACATTTTAGTTTTCGGAAACACTTCTATATACTACATTTGTTGCTTTCCTGTCTTTCACAAAAAATGTAAAGAAAACAATTCCAGCTTTTGTGAGAAAACATTTTTTAAATTTTCATTGAAAATTATACGAGAACTACTACTATTTGGAAAATATTGTACATGGCATTAATTACAGAACTGACTATGGGGAATTATACTAAGGAAAAAATTATATCTGGAATATGATAATACAAATGGGTTCAAAAATTTTAAAATGTGACTTTTCCAAAAACTCAGGACCAACTGTTAAAATATCATTTTTAACATTTTATCTATATTCTTGCATACAATTTAAGAAAAAAAATTGTGGAGGAAAAATTTTGAGAAATTTTTAAAAATCTTTTTAAATGGCCATGTTTTTCACCAATATTTGAACGAAATATGCCAAAATCTTGACAACTGTAGGCAACAACTTTCAAGTTTCATGGCAGTCAAATGATTGGTGTAGTGATACATAAAGAACAAACAGATATTCATGTATTTGAAATTTTTTTGAATTGTATTTGTTAACATTTTTTAAATGCCCAATTTTTCTTGATAATTAAAACAAAATGGTGCCAAAATCTACACGGGATCTCTACTCAACAACTTCCGAAACTTTCATGGCGGTAACATAAATTTTGAGAAAATATTTTTAAAAATACTGTTTAAATAACCATATTTTTCTCGAACTTGAAAACATTTTTACATTCTTTACAGTTTTATATTCATTTTTCTGTCAGCCCAGGCAATGCCGAGTATTTTTGCTTTATAATATAAATTGGTAAATACAATCACCATGTTTCTCATATTTTCATATGAGAAAAAAAATTTAAGGTGTGTATACCATATTAGAAATTTAAAAAAACCCTTTTCCAGTGCAGAATTTCATGAAGAAAGTTATGTATAACTGTCTGACTGACTTATCATACACAAAACTTGGCTGTAAACATGTAATTAAATAATTTAATTTTGGAATTTGAATTAAAATTTCAGATCACATATTGTATCTACAATTAATATATTGAAAAAGGAGGTATATGTCAAAGCAAGGTCATGTCATGTTTCAGGAAGTCTGACATTTGCTTTCATGATGTATATACATATATTATTAATAATATTATTATTTACCTTTGATAATGTCAATTATCTTAACTTTCTGCCTCCCACTTTGAAATGTGATTATTATTTTTATTTAAAAAAGGGTGGCTCAAAAATGCTTTACCATGGACTACTACATAAAAATTCTTTTATTCTGTCAGCCCTATCCCTTCAGAGATAATATTTTCATGAGTGAAAATTATTAAGATCAGCGTGTACAGCATACAAAATTTTTTAAAAAAATACGTTCTACTACTTTAAAAACTATGTTCATTATACAAACATGTATATATACAATGTAAATAACACTACACAAATGCACATTTTAGTTTTCAGAAACACTTCTATATACTTCATTTGTTGCTTTCCTGTCTTTCACGTTAATATATAATTTTTTTTTTGACTTGATACCCTAGAACATGCAACTGTCCATGGGAAAAGCAGTCTTTCAAGACTGATCTTCAATGTTTGCCCTTGTGCTTTATTTATGATCATGCCAAATGAAACCTTCAATGGGAACTGGACTCACTTGAATTCAAATGGTAAATCAGATGGTACTACTGGAATGCGTGGTATCAGCACATATTCACCCTGTCAATGTTACACATCCTAAAATATTTGATTTTATGTCTAAGCACGAGACGTGTGCCATTGCAGTCTTCGAGGATTGATATTTCTAAACTGCACTGGAAAAGGGTTTTTTTGTAAATTTCTAATATGGTGTTCATGCAGACCTTAAATTTTTTTCCCATTTGAAAATATGAACTCTAAAGGGAGAGCGGCAACAAAATAAAAGGTTTTTTTTTATAAAGAAGTCCATGGAAAAAATTTGCGACCATCTCTTCTTTAAAACAATCTGTTACATTGTAATTTAATAGTAACATATCGAAAAGTATTATATTTAGTCTCATTGTAATACTTCTTTACAATTTTGTTGTAGTAATCCCTATTATGAAATGATAAATTTCTCATAAATCCCATTTTGGGAAGTAAGACATATGAGCTAAAATGTAATTCAGTTTAATATTCCTTCATTTTTCTGTCAGCCCGGGCAAAGCCGGGTATTTTAGCTAGTTTATGATATATTTACAGTCTTCATCATGTTACTCTGCCATAAGGGAAACTGGATCTCTTATCTTGCCCCATCCTAAATATTTGCGGCAGTTAGCATCTTCATTTCTAATATCCCCCAAAACTGTTAATGAAAATGAACATTTTTTGAGAGCATCAGTGAAAAATTTGTCTGAGAGAGAACGCTTTGCTGTGTAACAAATTGATGAAATTTATGTGAACCCTCGATTTGATTTTGAAGTCGGTCAAATAATTGGTTTTGCTGAAAACATTTCCTCACCAGCACGAACACTTCAGTGTTTCCTTGTTTCATCAGCGTTTGGTTCTTTTAAAGAGTTAGTTTCTTTACATCCTTTAAAAAATGCAGATGGGAGTGATTTACATGCACTGACACTCCAAATAATTAATTTTATTCACAGTTGTGACCTGAAAATTGTTGTTATTGTGTCTGACAACAGAGGAGGATTATACACTCCTTCCAATTTGTGTATACAAATAGGAAAGCATGCATTTTGTATTATCAATGTTCTAATATCTGTACAATATGAGGACCAGATTTTACAAAATGGGAAACAAAAACAATTATTGCAGTCCCTCACCAAAACATCAATTATGACTGAAAACCTGGATGTACGTTTTTTTGTGTGAGACTTTTGTGTGTGTGTGTGTGTGTGATAATGCAACTAGTAAGACAGTTGAAAAAATTATATCCATATTTTGTAATGTTCTCTTGAACAATTACGTAAAATACAAAAATGACGGTATCGGTGAAAAAAGGTCACAACAAAAAAGAAAATTGCATTCTTTAACCCAATAAAACAGTTGACATAAATCTCTTGCGTTTGATTTCATGCTCACTATCAATCTTCCACCTTTTCTGAACCTAGGCTTTCAAATTATAAAACTCAATGCCATTTACATCTACAAGTGTAGATAGCGTTAATAAAACTAGACAAAAATCATTGTTTTAATCCTTTTTTTTATAAACACACTCTGAACATCAATGATGGAACAAATTTGTACAATCATTTTCATTATTTCATTGGGTAGGACATCTAAAAAAATTAGTAACTAAAAGTTTTAATATCTAATTAAGCTATTAAATTACATATTCAAATAATTTAGAACTTATTTTCGTGTCACTTTTTGAGAGAAATTAATTGTGGGATATGCGTCACTGGACCAGGACCAAGAGCGTTCGTGGCCAGGCCTACAGGGCTGCGCTTCTACAGCGTTGCCACATCGTACATTCCGGCCTTCACTAAAGATAGCCATGGCTCAGCCCACAATGTAACTACTCAACAGGCACTTCCAACACCGATTCACATGAATTGTGGTTAGCTCACCCTTCGCGATGCGTCTCACTTGCTGTAATATCACTCGCAGTATCTCGAATGATTATCACGAATGGCCGGGAAGAGTCGAACGCTTAAGAATAGGATTGTGACGTTTTCATTCGTGATGACTTCACACGCGAGCAATCGCGATGGTCACGAAGGCTTAAGAATAGACCCCCTGATGTGACATCACAATTCAAACCCTCTGATTGGATAACGCATCACCCACCCATTAACCAGCTCGCTTACAGCCCGACAGAAATTTTATCGGACAACACGTCGCTCTTACTTGCGCAATGTATGCGCTTACTAGAATGTGAGAGAAGATGGCCAAGTTAGACGCTAAAATCCTTCACGCGCACGTCGTAACTTAACGGTCGTTGTACCGTACACTTGTGATCAGCACGATTAAATTTCACGCAGAACGCCTCGCACAAGATGCAACTTCAAGGTCATTCTTGCGTGGAGGTTTCAATGAGTTTATTAAGGTGATATTTCTGGGTGAACACCCTACCGCATACTTGGCAGTTCGGGCGCTCTCCAGTATGCGTTCGCCTGTGATTGGTGAGATCTGATATATCGGGGAACGCTTTACTGCACACGTCTCAGCTATACGTGCGTTCTCCAGTGTGCATTGGCATGTGTATGATGAGGTGCGATTTGCGGGCGAACGCCTTATCGCACACGTCGCTGCTGTACGGGTGTTCTCGAGAGTGCGTTCGCATGTGTATGGACAAGACTGAATTAAGAGCGAACGCCTTCCCGCAGACGTCGCAGCTGTACGGGCGATCTCCAGTGTGCGTTCGCATGTGCTTGGTGAGTTTTGATTTATCGGCGAACGCCTACCCGCAGACGTCGCAGCTGTACGGGTGTTCTCCAGTGTGCGTTCGCATGTGTCTGGAGAGGTCTGAATTATGAGCGAACGCCTTCCCGCAGACGTCGCAGCTGTACGGGCGTTCTCCAGTGTGCGTTCGCATGTGATTGGTGAGTTTTGAATTATCGGCGAACGCCTTCCCGCAGTCGTCGCAGCTGTACGGGCGTTCTCCAGTGTGCGTTCGCATGTGCTTGGTGAGGTCTGATTTAACGGCGAACGCTTTCCCGCAGACGTCGCAGCTGTACGGACGTTCTCCAGAGTGCGTTCGCACGTGTGTGGTGAGTTGTGATTTGTAGGAGAACGCCCTACCGCACACGTCGCAACTGTGCAGTCGTTCTCTCGTGCGCGAGTGTTGACTGTTGAGACTGACGTCAGAAGCAGAGGTGGACGCCCTGTGGTCCCCCTCGCCGAGCGCCGGATTTTCGTCTGAGTGCTGGCCCTCGTGCAACTCCAGCTGCAAGTGCAATGTCTGGATCTTCTCCGCTCGGCCTCTCCGCTGCTGCGTTGCCAGATCCTGCTCGGCGAACAGCCCCGCTGCACCTGAACAAACATGCACTAACTCTCAGCCAGGTCCTTGTCTCAGAACTATTCGTAGCCACCATGTGGCGCAGAAGAGCAAGAATGCGCCATTTCCACGGGTGGAATGCTGCGGGACTGCGAAGGTACCGGTATATAAATACCGAATGAGGGGCAACGCGTTTCAGGGATCTGCAAGGATTAGGCATGTGAGGGCGAAAAATCTATAGTTCCCGCGTTTTTCATTCCGTATTTCTCATTCTGACACACATTCCCCATTTATCATTCTCAAAATGAGACGGATGCGAAATAATGAAAATACTTTTACAAGAAACACTAAATAAAATTTTAACTTAATGAGTAAAAAATAGAAATTAGGAAAAGAAACAGAACTTTAACCTATAGCGAAAAGAAAAACATGTAGATGACTATCCAACTGTGACATGTTAAAAGAAAATAAAGGTATTATTTTGAAACTGAAGATCCAATCTAACCAATAATAAATGAAAAACATTTATAAACAAATTCAAAATAAATTCAAGAAAAATATACAAAACCACCGTATATCACCACCGTTGAAACCCAAAGTTCCTCAGAAAGTGGTCTCCCAGTACAGAGCGCTTAAGTCGTAACTCCGCCTCTTTACCCCCACTACCGATTTAACCACTCCCCAAGTCAGTGGCAATCTTTTCAAATCACTAGCACTGCTATTTTCGACAGGAGGTCTTTCTTTGGCACTGACAGCTCAGGAGCACATAGTTTATCACGACATGCTTATCGTCTTCGCTCTAATCACACCGCCCATATATAAATGTCCTCTTTGTGCTTATGTTTACTTACTTCCATTGATTTGTGTACCAATATCAGGACTAAAAACTCTTAAAAAAATCTATAATTCCAAAATTTTAAAAGCATATTTAATTAGGGTAGAGGAGTTGTAATCTCATGAACCCAAAGCAGGAGTTTCTGCATTTTAGAAAAAGTAAAGCTACTGGATTTCCTTTCAAAACTTTATGGTGCCCCGCCACCTTGCGTACGCATGCCTACACCTTAACAGAAATTCCTAATAATTCCAGATAAATGAAAACAATACCTTTTCTCTGGCTATGTCTACAACTGTATTCCATTTTGTTTCTACTCACCCTCAAACCATTTATATTCTTCATACTCTTCAGATGCAACAGGGAAATCTTCACTGATATTTCCGAGTGGGTTCTACATGACACAAACAAACAGATCACACACAATATATATTAATAACTCATTCTCCCAACCTTTTTCTCGATCATTTACCATTCAAGAAAACTATTATACTGGAAGTTTGAAAACTTAACCATTCTTACAACCACACCAATTCCAGATTTACCCAAAATCATATATATCAAAACACCTCACTTCACTCAAGAACATTCATTAGAACAATCACAATGCCACTTTTCACTCTCACCTCAAGTTCTTCCTCCTCATCCTCTTCCTTCAGGTCTTCCACCATCACTGAGGCTGGTAGCTCCAGCTCCTCCTGCAATTGCAACATGCATCTCGCAACTCGCTCCATTTCCATACACGGTACATCAAAAAATTGAACATTTCTCTTAAATAGTTGTAATTTTGAATGAGAATTTATGTTTGGTTTAAAAAACAAAACTGTGTTAAGTGACCACGTTGAAAAATCATCATGTGTAGTCTACTAGAACAGATATGAAATAATTTGCACCACACACAAATAGTTTCTATTTGCAAACACTAAGATTGGAATCTTATCCTTCAAAATTGTTGAAAAATACGCTTATCGCAGATTATTCCACAAGACATGGAATTCTGGTTCACCGGCAAACCGCTAGGTATTGGCACGCAACGAATTTTGTTAGTTCTGATTTCTTCTGTATAAAAGTCTACATAATAGAAGTCTATATAAATAAACAGTTAATAGAAGCTGGCCTACTTCCAAGTTTGGGATCAGCTATTAGTGCGTGAAGAGAACAAGAAAAAGAGAACAACAATTGTGAAAGATGTCGCAAGGAAGTATGAGAATGAATTGAACTAAAAACATTTGTTCTGGGAAACAGTTACGAGCCGTGCTGGTTCATTAGTGGACCGAAGGCTGAGAACGATGATCCAATGAGGAAAAAGAAAAACAACAAAGCCATGGATATATCACGTTGAGCGCCGAGGATAGCCAATTAATTCGGTTTGCACATTTGAAGATGCGTGCGACGCATGGAACCCATTCAAGAAAATATGAAAGATCCACTTCCAGCAGCAGGTTATTTTTAAGACGAAAATTACGTGGATTACATTATCACAACGGACCTATGAACAAGACCATGGACGCAATTATGGAGGTAGTTGGGTTGCTGCGAGCGTCGGGTAAGCCTCTCGAAGACGAAGAGATCGTTGCCAAGGAGTCTTCCAAAGGGGTATTCCGGACTCGTTACAGCCCTTGAGGGTCGTAATGAAGCAGTCTTGTCCGTTGCTTATGTAACCGGAAAAATCTTGGACGACTACCAAAGACGCGTCGAAGCGAATGGAGTAAGAAACTGACATTCGGAAATTGCGCTACGGTCAATAGCACCCACCCCAACAACATCAAATAAGGAATGTTTGCCATAAACCTGGACATTGGCAGAATACGGCAAATTGTTTTTCTTCTAAGAAACATCGAATAAAGAAGACAAAATACGTATGGAAAGTCATCGTTCTCTTGCAAAACTGCTAGAGGACAACAGACTAACGGAGGCAAAACCAGCAGCGACACCTTTCGAAACTAGTTTTTTATCTTCAGAAACAACGAAGTCCGAAGCTAGGAAACTATTGTTTACAGAAAATTTACAGGATCTACTGTATTTAGCCACCGTATCCAGACCAGATATTGCGACTGCGGTAGTAGTACTGAGCCGTCGGGTGGAAAATCCAACCGAACACTGGAATGCTGTAAAAAGCGTATTGCGGTATCTGAAAAGTACAATCAACAATGGACTGTCTGCCTTCATCCAGAAATTTACAAATAAAATGTTATGTAGATGCTAACTGAGCAAGAGACAAAGCATATCCATTTGATTTATTGATGTTTCCGGCAGAGATTTGTCCTCTAAGGGTAGTGCGTGTTTTATTCAGGGAGATGGCGGTGTACCTCCCACGCTGAATGGTGATATCGGCGCCGACCTACCAGTCTACTTGTGGGAGATTTCCCCCCGAACCAAGTCTCCCATCAGCGAGGCACCGCCGCGGCCGGGCTAAGCTCTATACTCTCAGCTAGTGTGGTGGTGTAGTGCTTGTAAGTGTTAGTGTGTGTCCAAGGGGTGCAAGGGGAGAGGACAGGACTAGGAAGAGAAAGGAGAGATCGCGCGCGGTCCGTGGCCGTTTCGTAGAGTACTGCTCAGACATTCGCCTGGTAGTGATCGGAGTATTGACGGAAAACTATCGATCAGAGCACCCAGGATTCATTCCCCAGTCAGCAGATGAACTCGACCTAGCTTAATAGCCAGTGTCGAAAATCCTGCCACTGCCGGGATTCGTACCTTGGACATCCCGGTCGCATATTCGCATTCCTTATTCACGTACGACCCTACAAGAAAATGCCGGCCTCTCATTGGCTGACGGGTGAAAACGGCCGAAAGCGGTAATTTC
>Ga0115856_100890_pt1 | contig 10353 bp, 13 predicted proteins | sample InSIn4gowninarea_FD_83870 | JGI IMG/M metagenome (GOLD analysis project Ga0115856, IMG submission 83870)
TACCCAGAATTGGGCAAGAAATAGTTGTAAATTTTCTGGATGGAGATCCTGATCAATCATTGATTACAGGGCGTACCAATGATGTTTTGAACCCAACCCCATATTCATCACAGTAAATTTCCTCTCCCTGCGGCCCTACCACGCGGGCAATTTCAGGGCCACGCAGATGGAGTTTAGCTGGAATAGACGCTTTCCAGTCTGTTGTAGCAGGTACCAATTCTGCGGTTTGGAGATAATCTGTACTCACCTGTGCGCCTGCTGCCTCTTCTTGGGCACTGGTATGTTGTTTCCCCCAGTGCTCTACTTTGACAGGCCGCCACATGATGTTGAAATCAGTTCTAGGATGCCCATTAAGCTCAAAGGCTAGTCCAGGCTCTATACGAGCATCATTGCCACTGGCTATCACGCTTTTGGCATCTCTGCGATGAGACAGCAGTCTGGTTTGAGTGAAAGGTGTTCCAGCGGCATCCTGTTTATAACGCCCTAGATAATCGTAGCGTTCATATTCTGTTGATTGAGATGATATATCTCTACCAATACTGGCTTGATGCTGATCATAGCGGGGATTTTTAAAGGTATAGTCCCGTTGCGTTTGACGTGCGGTACGCACACGCTCCTGATAGGTAAACGTCTTAATCGCAGGCCATTGTTGGTCACCTGCGGGGTTAGGCTGGTAATATACTCCTGGAATAGGCAATGGGCCAGTTGTACCTAAGTTGGTTGTAAATCCATCTAACCCTATCTTGTTTCCAAACCGATCCAATTCATTGCCAATACGGTTTCCAAAACGGTCAAGTTCCTTACCGAGCTGACCTGACGCATAACTCGCTGCTTTACCTAAACCTCCAGCCATAGCACTGGAAGAACTACCTAACATACCACTCATTCCACCAAGAAGATCACTCCCTGTGTTTTGTGCTGCGCCTAACACATCGTTTGCCAACCCTCCCATCACATCTAATGCACCAGAGGCATAACCTTGCAACTGTTTGGCTATATCGCCGCTATCAAAGTATTTTTCAAGCTGCCCAATGCTATCCAGTATTTTAGGATCAGCCAATTGTTTTAATTGGCTTAGCTTGGCCATGTCTGCCAGCTTTGTGATACCACTGAAATCGGAAAGATTTAAGCCTAGTTTCTGTAACAGGCTACTGATTCGGTTGGCGCTGCCTCCAAAGCTAACCATAGGCGTGGTAATCGCACCAAAGGTTTGGATAACATCACTGAGTAACAGTTGGTGGTTATGGTCAGTATGTTCAAAGCGGTAAACGAAGCCTTCTTCTGCGGTTAAACGCTGGATATATTCAAAGTCAGTTTCATCGGCCTGAACACAGTATTCTCTTTGCAAGTGGGTCTGTTGCTCATTGAATGTGTAACTGCTGATCTGGTCTTCTTTAAACACATCCGCCAAAATAGCAGAAACAGTTTTTTGCTGAAAGATTCTCCAGTCGGATTGAATTTGAGTACGAGCTAATAAAGGCTCTATTACAGCATGGTAACGTGTTCTTCTAAAGCCAGTAATGCCTTGGCGAAAATCGCTGATCACGCCATGAATACGGCGTATCGCTGTGTTGCCCTGCCAAATGGTCAAAGTAGCCCCCTGATCCAGTAGCTTGCCAAAGTCTACCGCAGGATCATCACTTAACAGTTCCACTTCCAGCATGAAAGATTGGTTAAGTTCTTCCACTAAGTGAAATTCAACTACATCAAATCCATAATGTTCGCTTAATACCTCAGAACTATTACATGCTGGTTCAAAGCTAAAGTAAAGATTGGTTTGTGCCATAGTGTGATCTATTCTTGAGGTTCAGTGAGTTATTCGAGTAGCCAGTCGGGATCGCCTTCAATCAGAGTCCCGCCATGATCAGTCGTATCCCCCTGCCGGGCAACCGGGCGGCTGCCATCAATGGATACCGTGGGAGAGCCTGTGACGATACGTGCACCACAACTAATCAGGTCGCCAATACGGGCCACGGGCTTTTGGTGTAGTTTGACAGTATCTGATCCTGAAACAACCGTACCAGGACCATGGATAGGACATACATGTGCATGGCCAACTAAAACAACAGGACGTGACATGGAAACGCTTTCTTGCGATGGATACAAGACTGATTACACAGCCCTGTATCCCTAGATAAATCAAACAAACGTAAAGAGTACGCTTGCTTAACCTTCGATTGGCGCTCTCCAGTCATCAGAGGCTTCTGTACCAGCTACTTCGTGACTCCAAATGATTTTGCGGTAAGCCAAAGACACCCGAATTAATTGGGTGTAGTTGGCATTGTCTGCATTTTGTGCATGAGGCAATACGGTGGTCACATCGACAACCGTTGCATCTTCCAGTTGGGTTGAGAAGAAGTGCTCTTGTTTGCCATCAACGGATGTACGATACCAGCTCACTTCAACAGTAGGCAGCATCTCACCTGTGGTCAATGCTTGGTACAGCAATGGCACGGCTTTATTAAGCGCACAGGTAAAGGTAAAAGGTTTGTGTACACGCTGGCCTGATGGCTGACCGCTTTGTGGGTCGGTTGGGGTGGTCACACGGTGTTCAATTTCCTGCACCAGAATCTGGTCTTCGTGGCCTTCAACATACACGTTACCCACTGAATCTGCGGTAAATGCGCCCTGGGTGATGTTGCCTTGGTTTTTTCCTTCAATACGGATATAGGCTGGCGTTGGCATTCTAATTTCTCCTTTAAGATCAATAAACACTGCTTTTGCAGCTCTATCTTTATATAAGCAAGTTTTATGCCTAAAAAATGCCAAAAATTAATAAATATATGATTTTAAATCATAATTTAAATTAAATAACCTATCTAAAAGTCAGTTATCCACAGTAAAATTGAGTTACTAACACCACTAAATCGAGCCATAATTGACCCGATTTCAAATAGTTTATTGTTTTTAAAGAGATATTTATCAGGCCATTTTTGGCCCGAATTTGCCTATCTATTTGTTTTTAATAAATAACTCAATTAGGCCATTTTTGACTCATAGAGATATTATTAAAATTCTGAAGGTAACAGCTAGATGCCAGCACCTTTTGTTAAGCTTAGTCTCTCTTATTCATTAGTATTTATCTTGGTGTATATGATCTTTCAGAAATACGATTCAAACTGGCTATGTTGTTATTGATATGGTAATATCAATCAAAGTACAGTTTAATTTCTGAGCATCATCAGAAACATGAATTAAGATTTCACTGAGTGTCACTGACTTTCACTATCAAGCAGATAAAAACCGTACACAAAACCGTACTTCGATATTCATTTAATTTTAAATATTTATTTAAAAACAAAAGGTTAGATTTTGAGTATGAGAAACGTTTTCCGCTCCAAATCAAATCTAATAGTATCCATTAATGTTCATAACAAGATGAAAGATATAATATTTTATGTTTTGTTAGTATATTAACTTCTATTCAAATCTATCTGAATCTAATGATTTTTTAGTCACAAAGTAAAATCTACGTAGTCACAAATTTAGTCACAGAGTGAAATCTGTCTAGTCACAAATTGTATTCTATGTAGACCTTGCTGAGTCAGGCTTTAGACTAGCTCTCAAACTCAATTATTAAGTCTTGTGTTTTCATTAACAGAAGTTTTAGTGAGGAAATGAGAATGGGTGAATTAACTGACGTAAAAATTCGTAAAGCAAAAGTTAAACCTAAAGAATATACTTTGAAAGATGGTAAGGGGCTATTTTTAAGAATACTTCCGAATTCTTCAAGATATTGGTTTTATCGTTTCACGTGGGAGAAAAAACAAGCCAGAGTATTTTTCGGTTGTCATCCCGAGGTATCTCTTAAGGAAGCGCGTATAGAGCGAGATAAAACCTGTGGAGCCATAGCAAATGGTATAGATCCCCGATGTAAGCCGGAAGATATAGAAAATAAATCAGAAAAGGGGCCTACATTTGCTGAATTTTTTCCAGAATGGTCAGCATTTAAACTTAAGCAATTAGGAAGCAAACCCTCTAAAGAAAAGAAAAATGGTGGTTGCGGAAGTACGGCTATACAGATAGAGCGTTATTATAAAAAAGATATGCTACCTATTCTTGGGGCTATGCCGATGAAATCAATAACGAGAATAGATACATTAGCAGTGCAGCGTAAAATTGAAGAAAGAGGAGCATTATCAATATCAGAAAAAGTGCGGGGGTGGTTATGTGGCTAGGGATGTCTTTTGATGAAGCAAGGCGTATTAAAATAACCCAAGGTAAGTGGCGAAAGGTTTACCCTCTTTTCGAAATGATGATGACTCGAAAAATGGCTATTGAGTTTGTTGAGTACTATGGTTTGCCAACACCACCTCGATCCGCGTGCTGGATGTGTCCAAATCGAAGTGATAATGAGTGGTTATGGATGAAAAAGAATGTAATCGCTGATTTTAAACGTGCTTGCTTGCACGAAAAAGAAATCCAGGCAAAACATCCTTACTTATGGTTAACACGATACGGTATTCCTTTAGAGCAAATTGAGTTTATCGAAAAGTCAGAGCAAAATGCTCGTGTTTATCCTTGTAAAAGTGAATTATGCTTTTCTTAATTGAATTTAACGATTACTAACGTATATAGTTATCATTTTCAATTAAAAAATTTAGGGATGTTTTGTATTCTCATCAACAACATTAAATAAGCTATTTTATAACGATTAGATAGGCTAATTTTTGACAGAATGGAAAGCTATCGTTGATAGCGCCGCCCCGTTGCCGGGTTTATTGGCAACTCCCAGGCTCACGATTCCTTCAAGTGAGCGTCATAAAGCTTTTATGATGGACATATTTATTTCAATTAAGTGAATAATCACTTATTTCTTTTAAACCCAATGGGGAAATACTCCTCCATTGGGTGGTATTTCTCCAATTTTTTATGGAGATATACTATGTTAAACAAAGAAAATGAGCCTAAGGGCAATTTTTTAACAGTTAAAAATATTCTTAAGATTATGCTTTTGATGTCACTTTTCATTGTCATGGTACAAAACAAAGGCTATGAAAACTTGATCTTAATTTTCTGCTTAATATCGTTTTGTCTCCCGGCAGCTTTAGTTAAATGGGCGCGAAACAAGTATGAGTCATTCGAACTCTCCAAGGTTCAACAGGTTATGCAGCATTGGTACGAAGCCAATGTAACGAAGCAACCTAATTCAACAAAATCTTCAGTACAATTGAAAACGCCTATTTTTGAGGAAACAAAAGCAGAGCTTTTTAATATCCCCGAACCTCCACCGGAAACATTTGAACCTCCTTATCCTACAGATGAGGAAATATGGGGCAGCTTTAATAATGACGAGAGTAATAACTATGAACAACACTGAGGTTTAGTATGGCTATTTAACATCATAGAGCGGTTTTAAGCTAACCGTTCAAGTATTGGAGTTAAAGCGAGGATGCTCAGAAAGCTCTTGATACCGGCAATTGGGTTCCAATCTCTTAACGATTATATTTATTCAATAGGGCTACTTAGGTAGCCCATTTATTAATGATAGTCGTCTTCTCTTTGATGTCTGACGGCCAATATTGTGACCGCATTTTCGATAGGGTCAATTTCATAAATTGCCAAATAACCAGTTGTCGCAAATGGTATAATTATTTCTCTTAAATAGGAGTTACTTGCTATAACTTTCCGGCAGTTATAGGGAAAATTTCTTAGCTGATAAATACTTACTTCTATAGCTTCCAATGCTCTTTTTGCTAATTCGAGATCACCTTTCTCCAAGTAAAACTGATAAAGCCGAATCATATCTTCTTTAGCTTCTGAGGTATATCGAACCTCGAACTTTTCCATAATAGTCAACCCTTGCTTTGGTTTTTAGCCTTTTGTAACATGTCCTTAAGTGTACAATGAACCTCTTCAGCAGAATGATATGAGTTAGTTTTTAATGCTTTATCACGAGAAACCAACGCTCTTTGCAGAAATGCTTCATCTTCTATACGACGTTCTACACGGATACGTATCGCTTCTTCTACAAAGTCTGAAATTGACTCACCTTGTTTCAGTGATTCATCTAATGCTTGACGAAAAGCAGGGTTGACTCGAATAGCTGGTATTCTTGCTGTTTTGGTCAATTTTGTAGTCATAAGATTACCTTTCAGTTGTAGTACAAATGGAGTACATTTTTATTATATCATTCTCAAAATAACTTGCCAGTAGAATTAATATTTTGTATAAAATTTAGTCACTTTGTTTAGGTAATGCTTTCGTAAACGTTTCTTCCCTTAAAAAGTCTTTTCCACTGAGTTATTAACAGAATTTGTGGATAGAAAAAATCCGAATACTTCCATTCCCTATTTTTTATAGTAATCCATAGTCCCATCCGCTTAAATCTCCTTCTATAACTTCTATTTAGTTGGTGATTTCATGAAATTTTTAATTTATTTATTTACACTCTATCCGTTAGTTTTTTGGGTTCCTATTACTCAGGCTGATAATGTGATTGTGTTAACTGATAATGCCCATCCCGTTACTAATCTTCCTGAAAAAGTGCGACTTATTAAATTAGACGAAGCCGAACATTTACATGAACAGCTTTCAGCAAACCTCCCTACCGATCCTCAGCAAGCAACCAAGATAGCCAAAGAGCGTTTAGCAACTTCTGGCAATAAACTCCAGCAAGCTTTGCAGAATGTTGTTGATGCTTGGGCCTTAGGCATTTCTAAAATTCCAGCCGTTGTTATTGATAATTACGTCGTTTATGGCGTTAACGATGTTGGCCGCGCTGTAACTCTAATTGAAAACTATCGGGAGCAAAGACAATGAAGTTATATAAATCGAATCAATTAAGAATAGCTATTATTGCGACGATTATTGGTTTTACTAACTCAGCTCAAGCATTAGATACCGCAACTGTTACTACTTCAGCAATGTCTCCTGATTGTGTTGAATATCGAGTTGTAGGCATTTGTTATTGGCTTTTATGTGGGTATGGTTGCAAAGTAAAAACCTCAGTTAAAGTAAAACACTATGTTCCTGACGCTGTGGTTACTAGCTATATTTCGACAGGCGATAGTCCTTGGACCGAAACGGCCTCTATCGGTAGCCCAATTTTTGGTGCTGAAGGCGGTGGCGAAGGGGTTACTAGCCAATCAAATGAGAATAATGTTGCTAAATTTAAAAATGTGGATGTTATCGGTCATCCCGGTGCATTTGTATTTAATAATTTTGTTAGTAACTTCGGTTATAGCTGTTCTGGAGCTGGCACTCCATTTTACCCTTATTTTATCTCCACTCTTGATACTGTGGGATGGCGTTATAACGTGCCTGAAATTGCCTATCCTGAATCTCTAGTGCCAGGTATGCGTGAGGTGGGAGCGAGAACATCATTAGATTTATGGGGCAATTTGTATCCTCGCGGTGGCTTTACTCATCAGGCTGACGATTATAAAGGTGCTGCTATCGCTGCACAGAGAGCTGGTGATATTGTTACCCGTCGCGGTCAACCACATGTTTATATTCCGTTACTTGCCAGGGCTAAGCAAGGCTATTGGCCTGCCGGCGCACTCAAAGAAACTGATAAATCCACAGGTAAATGGCAAGAGCTGACACCTTCTAAATCTAACAGTTGTAACGTCTTTCCTGATTCTAAATTAACCCATGATCAAGCTGAAGATGGTGCATATGCTTGGGCACTTTGGCGTCCGTATAGCTGTTGCAAACAACGTGGCCAGGTCTTTTTAGGTAGCATTGGTTCTTAATGAGTAGGGAACATCGAGGAATTTATGAAAATTAGCTTGTTTAAATTTAGAAAACATCATTTGACAATAGCATTAACTATCGCTTTTAGTTCATCTGTAACAATTGCACAAATGCAGACCGATATTAATCAAGAAGGGGTTAATGTTAGCGGCGCCGTAATTGATGACTACGTTCTCTACAACATCGGTGGCGGTAGGGCTGTTTCAATGTCACGGTTATCTAATATGCAAAGCATTTCCGTCGGTATAGGATGGAATGGCAATCTGATTTGTGGTGATATGAACCTTGAAGCTACTCTGCAAAATCAGCTTAACGGTATCACGAATGGTTTTCAAAATATTATGAGCACTGTTATCAAGAATGCTACCAGTGCTGTTGCTTCACTTCCCGCTCTAATCTTACAACGAGCCGATCCTGGTCTATATAACCTGCTAACTAACGGTATTCTGCAAGCTAGGCTTGATTATGACCGCTCAAAAATGAGTTGTCGCGCAATGGCTGAAAAAATGGCTGATATAGCGGGTGGTCAAATGTCATGGGGTCAATTAGCCGAAGGCATGGCCTTAAAATCTGCGATAGGTAGTAATAATGATGCCGTTTCAGCCATTGAACAGGCTGAATCCAACAGGGGCAACAGTGGCGTACCTTGGGTTGCTGGTAAAAGTGCCGGCGGACGTGGACAAAAACCCATTAAAGTCGTAAGCGACGTGACTGAAGCAGGTTATAACTTATTAAATGGTCGTAGTGTGGATACCGATGGCACGATCAGTGACGGTCAATGTGCTAACAATTTAATCTGTCAAACATGGAAATCTCCCGAAGAAGCAGCCAACTTTGCAGTACGTGTATTAGGTGAACAGGCTCATCAAACCTGTGATAACTGCGTCAAAACGGAAACAACCGCCGGTGTTGGTTTAACTCCGCTTATTCAAGAAGAATACGAAACCAAGCTGAAAGCACTTCAGGATTTAGTCACCGGTAGTAAATCCATGTCGTTCGAAAATCTGCGAGCGGCTGGAACAAACGCATTGCCTATTCCGCGCGGAGTCATTGAAGCATTACGTAATGAACCAGATTTGGATCTAATGGTTAATCGATTAGCTTCTGAGGTGGCTTTGGCATCGGTAATGGAAAAAGCCTTGTTACTGCAACGAATGATGTTAACAGGTAGTAAAGAACCGAACGTGTCAACTAATGAACTGGCTCAAACTGCTTTATCTAAAGAAAATGGCGTGTTAGAGCAAGAAATCAATAACCTTAAAAATGAGTTAGAGTTGCGTCAACAGCTAGCTAATAACTCAGCGACGGCTATTTTAGAACGTTATCGCGCCCGTGCGGAATCCTCACGTACCATCTATGATGGCGACCCCGTACCTAATCGCTTTGATCAAATTCAACGAGCTCAGAATACAGGTAATCCCTAATGTCAAATATTTTAAAGTTGAAATGGTTATTTAATCGCTATGTCGGTTGGTCGGTACTGTGGATTGCTTTATTGATATTGGTAGCTGGAATTTTAAATGCTGTTGGTATTCAACTTGCCGGTAGCATACAAAATTGGTCTGTGTGGTTGAGAGGCCATGCGTTGGCCTTTTTTGTATGGCGTCTGTTTGTCTACAGCGGTATTTGCTATGGCTGGTATCAAATGCGAATCAGAGTGCTTGTTAGGGAAGATAATTCAGACACAAGGCAACGTTTGCTACGGATCGAGATCAGTGCGGTCTGCGCCTTAGTGTTCTTAGAGATCGCCAATTGGACTAACTAATGGGATTTTAGAGCGAGATAGATTATGACTCTTTATACTTCAGATTATCTGGAATACTACTTAACATTAGTTGGTTGGGTAATTAGCAACGGTATTTGGAATATTTTGGTGACATCGGGCATATTTGCGTTACCTTTTATTGCCATTATTATTTCTGAATGGCTTAAGGCGAAAGGAGAAGGCGCTGATGAGGGTAACAAAGGTGCTTTATCGGCGGCACGGGTTGAAAACCGGGTTTGGGTAGCAATAGTAGTCATTTTGTTTGCGGGCATTCCGTTTATAGATATTGATATTTCGACAATAAAATTTAATCCATCGCGCTCAGTTCAGTGCCAAGTTGATGTTCCAAAGCCAGAGGATACTGGTTGGAGTAATTCATTTACTTCAATAAATAATCAAACTGCCAAAGTCCCTATTTGGTGGTTTTTGATACATTCAATGTCGAAGGGGGTAACTAGTTCAGCCGTCGCCTCAATACCCTGTGGGACTGATTTGGAATAGTTGAGATCTAATCGTACAACTCACTTGCAAAAGAGAGAGTTACTGGTTTTGATGAAGGTGTCAAAACTTTAATCAGAACTTAAGGAGTAACTCTCATGTTACATACTAACAATCCAATCATCAAACATAAAGTAGGTCTTCTAAACTTAGCAGAAGAGCTACAGAATGTATCCAAAGCCTGTAAAGTAATGGGAGTCTCAAGAGATACTTTTTATCGATACCAAGAGCTTGTAGAGCAAGGTGATATTGATTCATTGATATCAAAAAGTAGACGAGTGGCTAATCTAAAAAATAGAGTGGATGAAACCATAGAACAAGCAGTAGTTGCTTATGCCACAGAATATCCTGCCTATGGTCAGCACAGAGCTAGTAACGAGCTAAGAAAACAA
>Ga0115856_100891_pt1 | contig 10347 bp, 10 predicted proteins | sample InSIn4gowninarea_FD_83870 | JGI IMG/M metagenome (GOLD analysis project Ga0115856, IMG submission 83870)
ACGGGTTTTAAGCGGATGGGTAACCAATCACGAATTGATTAATTCCTTATCCAATCAGACAACGATATTTACAACCTCCCTTTCACATACCTAGGTATTGTACTTCCGACGACACTCAATTCCTTAGCTACCTACGTAGATGCTGTCCAGCCGACAGTTCAATTCGACACCCTTGTACTGGTGCTGAATATCTCGGTCTAGTCGTTCTGATCTGGACATGCGTGTGCTCCTACAGCATAAAATACATTGCGCTGATCGGGTTACCTGGGCCTGCTGGGCTGAAAGCTGCCACGTCTGGAGGAGTCTGCATTAGTACTGTATATTGTATACGGAATAATCTCTATTAAGGTCTTTGCCTGAAGCGTAAGCATCGGTGCTTGAAGGAAGGAGTATCGTGTGCTTCTACAGGATCATGAAGACGAGGATTTATGATAGTAGCAGCGACTGCCATAAAGGCACACAAGAATCTGCTCTTCTGTTTCGCTTGGAAGCCATCACGCATACGTAGGTAGGACAACACGTTCCGGCGCCGTGGCCATCTAAAGTGCGGGACGATGCAAGGTAAGTGTAGTATGTATACGAAGACTGACAGGCTATCTCCAAGTGACTACCGATGAACTAGGCCTAAGGAGGGCGGACCAGCGGCGCTGATGGAGTGTAATGCGACCTTCTGTCAAGGGGGCATGATATCACGGAAATCACATAATCTGACCATCCATCAAGATGGTGTGTTGTTGTGTACGTAATCAGCGTAGGCGTTCCGACTAATCGAAGAGCTAGCGACTGCATCGATAACCGTCTCATTGATCAGTAGCACGTTGGTTCCGGTTGCATGCTATTCGATCAAAACTCGGGGGAAGCCTGTCAGGAGCGCCGAACTTACGAGTGAGGTAGCTCGACAGACAGGTGCTAGCACCCGTTATCCCAGTCATCCCCTCCATGATCAACTCGTCTCACGTGAGTCATTTCCGCGTGACCTTGACCGATGCCTTTGTTCAATGTTCGCATCCAATTTTCGCATATGGGCGTCTACGTTACGGCGGGCGATTGCGAGCAAGTCGAGCTCGACCTGTAGCCGCCTCTTGTGATCCAATTCAGCCAAACTGCTCGGGGAATCTGATGTCTGTGCTTTCGTTTCTCTTGATGACTCTCTATTGAAGTTGGGTCGGGAGTCGAGTAGCTGATTCGACGTTTTGGGCAGATCACGTTTGGCTTGATCCAGCTTTACGAGAGTAGTCTCATGCTCATCCTGTAGCTGCTTATATTGCTTTTCCAAAGCTCGGTATCTCGATTCTCGAACACTCTCCTTCTCATGATGCTTAGTAGTTGTAGATTTGATATCCTTAGCAGCGTCTAAAAGACTAAGGTGCTCCTGTCGAAGTTGGGAGTAGAGATTTGCCAGAGCGTCGTATTTAGCCTTCGAGACTTGGTCCTGGCAGTCACTACTGTCTTGGGTGTCTCTTTTGAGATGACGGAAATCCGTTGTAGTATGAGGGTGGTGTTCTTTTGACTCTTGTTGCTTCTGATATTGCACAACGATACCTTGAAACGTCTGTCGTAGCTCGGCCAGTTCCTCGTCGATGCTGTCGTTAATCGGCACTTCGGATGCTGTCAGGCAATGCTCATGACCAACTCGTGAACTTTCAACCTTGGATGCCTGCTTCTGCACCGCTTCAGTCTGCAACAACTGTCGACTAGAAAGCTCGGATGATACTCGATCCAGCATGGACTGCATACAAGCCTCGGATTGATTCATAAATACTTGTATTTTCTGTTGATTCTCCTTCGATAGACCAGACATCTGCTGCCTCAGGTTGGTCATCTCTTCGGTAATGCTGGAAAGGTTTGATATGTCTCTCTGCGCTACAGTTAAAGCGTCGAGCTTGTTGCTAATGGTCGTTGTAGTCAGAGAAATCGCATGAGTCTGTTCGAGGACTGTCTTCAAATCGTTCCCTTGCTTGTCGAGGCTTGTCCACTGTTGTGCGAGCATCGATATCGTATTCGTGGTCAAGGCGATATCTAAAGCCGCTTTGTTCGCCTCGAGGGACGATCGCCACTTAGACATCGTATCCCTTTCAGATACGGTCCACTGTACTCGCCTACCCAATCTCCCTGACGATAGTCTGCGAAGAATAGCGTTGATCTCATTGAAGACAAACTCTATATTGACCAGGATTTTCCGAATTTGCTCGCGCATTTCGGCAGTGAAGCTCATATGGCCATTCTCGTCGTCGTCGCCAATAGCAACGATGCAGAGTCGTAAAGACATCAATTCCCTCATTATTGCATCCATGTCCTTCCGGGCATTTCGAACATCTGAAATGAAGGACGTGATGTTTCGCCCTAGCGTTATAGCGCTGGCGGCAAGAGATGCGCTTCCTGCGGCAATCGAGACTGGATCCATGGTTGAGTGGTAGGGAAGCAAGTAAACCTGAGCGCGATGATTACGGGTTCACAATATCAGGAACTTTGTTGAGCTGTAATGATTCCAAGAGGGTGGAAGAGGTTGGGGTTTCAGCCTTAAACATGTCAAACATGGTGGTACTTAAGTCGCGGCGGCCATTTTGTGATTGGTGGCTGGCTGGTCCATCTCGAGCCTAGATAGATTGGCGCTGCATCGAATACGAGTTTAGCACCTCGAGCATCAAGCCAGCAGTGGAAAGCTTGCCAGCACCACCAAGAAAACACCAAATTCTCATCAACAGTCGTACTCCAAGTTCGCAACATAGCGCCCAAGGATCATGGCAAAGACTTTCATTCCACCTTCGCTGTCGTCGCCGCTTTTCACTCATCGTACCAACAGTCTAATAGCTGTGTTGAATGTGTGCCGGTTACTGGCATTTCCAAATTAGAGACGAGATGCAGTTTTTCGGTCGTCAAAGTGCATATAGGGAGCCACCTGTCAAAGAACCTGAAGTCACAGAGAATTTATAGCCTGTAATGTGGGCATGCGGAGTTTGAGTCACACATCCATACCATATCCATCACCAGTCACGTCGGACCTCGATGCTTCTGCTGTGCCATATCTGTTGTTAGTACGCTGCCTGCAGTTTGCTTCTCACCACTCCTTTCCTGACGAGAGTCCACTGCCTTTCTCACCAGTATTCCGCCATCCTCAACCACAATACCAAGCAGCCAACAGTTCACAGCGAAGAAAAGTATACTCGCTCCATACAATCCAGGAACGAAAGTGCTCGTTCCGTGGAACTCAAGTCTATAACCCTCCGCAAGCCATATCGCTTGACCCATGACCCATCGAATCGAGGCTGTCGACCCTGTGTCGTAAAAGGATAGGGAGCGTAGCCGGCTGGAGCAAGGTAGGTAAAGAGGTAGGAAGACAAGGTACCAGAGAAAGTATTGTGATGTGCAGACCTTGTTGAAGGTTACGAAAGCAAGTGTTTGGGCTAGAAGTGTTGTCGGCAGACTATAGTGGGTTGATGGGAGCAGGGGTAGTAGCACGCAAGAAAGGAACAGTTGCGGAACGAACGCAAGGCGTTCAGCTGTCAATCCCAGAAACTCATGAGAGACACCATTGAACACTTGAGGTTGTGCTGATGAGGAGTACAGCAGCGTATTGTAAACACTGAAGTTGTGACGATGATCCGTGCGTGTGAAATGGTAGAGGAAAGTATGTTGTATGAACGACTTGCCGTAGTAGTTGTACATCAACAAATTCAATGCCATGAATGTTGACAAAGATGAGACAAGGAGCTCGATTCGTGGTCTGTTGAGTATGGTCTTCACAGATCTGAGATCGGCAAAATTCGAGGTACCACGCGGATTTGTCTTGAGCGCCCAGAACATGCTAACGCCATAGATAAATGGGTAGATCTTGAAATGAACTGCTAGACCGAGGAGAGAACCAGCAAGGACGATTTGATGAGTCTCGAATAAGTACAGTGTCGCTATGATCAGAGCACATAGCAGGCCTTCACTACTTCCTCTCGTACTGATATTCGCGACCATCGGGTTGAGAAGCCAAACACTGGCATAACGTAAGGCTCTGCTGCGTAATAAACCTTGCCTTTGGAGGAGCTTGTAGATGAGGTATCCTGCTACTATATCTGAGGCTGCAAACAGTGCTTTTCCCGAATGAAACCAGAGGTCATCCTTGCCTGACCATGAGGTGGGTATCAGAATCCATGCTAGGAGTGGTGTATAGCGGTAAGTCGCTCGTGTATATGGTGAGGCGCCTCTTGAGACAGCTCGGGCCGCATCAGTGAAGACATAGTAATCTATGTCTGTATACTTGAAAGCAGAACGTGCGTCCTGATAGATGCCGTAGAAGAGGAAACAGACACGGAGGAGAATGGCGGCAGTGAAGACGATGAAGGGTGACTCGAATACTCGAGTGAGGAGGCCCATCGTTGCAGGGAAGTCATTGGCGGTAGGCCGGTGTAGGAAGATGCCGCAGGTGAACTGTAAAGGAAATACTTGCAACGAACATTCTTTAGTGAAGGGGCGTGTGTGCCAGCACGACGGCATGCCGTCTTCTGGGCTGCAGTAGCTCCCGCGAAGCCTAAACTCTAGCGTGCTCTTCCACGATCTGCCAGTCAGATTTCTGATGACGTTCCAGCTCTTGACGAAAGTCCTTGCTCAATCGTGCAAGACGAAGCAAATGGCTGGCATCAAACGCCCACATTACGAAATGAGTGACAAGGATGCGTCTAACGAGTCCTCTGCTTTCATCCCCATGTTCGAGAAGTTCCGGGAAGAGCTTGACGAACATCATGATCGCCGAGAAAGAGTCATGAAGGCTTCAAAAGATATCACGGCTTACAGCAAGAAAGTGTGAGTTTTAAGTGACACATGAAAAGCCTTGTTACTCACTCCAAACAGCATTTTCGCGTTGCAAAGGTAGGTTTATACTGTGCTATAAGGGCTTGTCGTGTGCTCATGTCTCGCAGAACCAGGGATATTGGCAAGCCGTTGAGCGACAAGAGAGTCCTTGGGGATGTCGCCAAGCTCAAGCAACAGATCCATGACACGTTCCAAAGTGTCGCGTCCGACTTGCAAGGTATAAACGCTTACCGATATCAGCGACAGATATCGGGTGGTATCCAGGAATGGATGGAAGCTGTGCTGTTTGAGCATTACCTCCAAACACAATCAATCATGACACATTCTCAAGCTGCAAGCACGATACCAGCAGGAGTAATGCTTACATACGAGGACTACGCTTTGGGACTGTTCGACATGACTGGCGAGCTTATGAAGATAGCAATCACGTACATGGCAACCAATGGACGATTGCCTGGGAAAGATGGCGGCTCATCCGTGCTTACTGACATGCAGATAATGCGCACACAACTCGAGCTTATGAATGTGGCTGGAAGTTATGGTTTGTCAAAGGATTTCGAAAACAAATTGAAAGTAACGAGGGCCTCGGTTGAGAAGGTAGAAGCCAGTGTATATTCCATGACTGTGCGAGGGAAAGAGAGGCCACCAGGATGGAAGCCCGATCTGGATGCAGGTCCACGACAGGCTGATGAGGTTGAATCGTACTGATCGTTGGAAACACGGAGCTGTCCATGTTCAATCACAGAATTAGATCTGGCTTAACCCAATTATGCTGCCAATAGACAACCACTATCACCTTTTCATGGCTTCTCACCAGGCTCAAGGATACCCTCCTTGACCAGCTCGTCAACAGTAGGTCGTCGCTGGAGCTTCTGTTCAAGTGCATCGGAACGCATCGACTTATCAAGGGCTCTTTGGCTGGCTTGAAGAGATGGGGCGGCATCAGACTCGGGGAGGATGTTGCCTGGTTGACGTTAGAAAGGGAAAGAAACATGATGGAGGCTTCCAATACGATTAATAAGATCTTCACGCTCGGGACGTTGTTCGAGCCCTTTTCTCAAATTGTCCGTGGCTAGCTGGCGCTCAAGTTCCAGCTGTTTGGCTTGTAGTGAGCTGCATATGTTAGCCGAGACTTACACAATTGCTGCTAACCTTACGGAGCGGCATTTGTGTCAAGCAATATATTTCTATTCTTCAAATCCTGGACTTCTGGTCGGTGCTGAAGGTGCTTCTCAAGCGAGTCACGTCGTTCAGCAGTTGAGATTGGTGATTCGTCAACCTTGAGGTCTGGAGTGCTCTCGTCAATAGCAGACATAGTGTTTCAATCTCAATTCTATAGTGTTGTCAAGGTTGGCTCGTTCAAACTGCTGGCACTACTGTGATGGTGTATTTATATGACGCTTCGACGTTGGCTTGGAGATCAGAAGCAGAAAACAAGGCAGACTGCGTCGCTGACACTTCGAGCCTGCACACAGACCACGTACTTGTACAAACACGTTTCACATGGGTGGTGTGCAGTAAGGGTCTTGCGGGGCACGATGCAGCTTCGTCAGTGGCTCCCTTTGGCTTCCTTCAGCTTGAATTTGGCTGAGTTTCGGGCGGTTGACAATCAGGCACAAGCGTCGTCGATCACCCCAAGTGCGGGACAAGTTTCCTTATTGTGTTACTGTTGATGCACGTCACACCTGCCTGCGGACCTGCAGTTTACAGCACAGTGTATCAACAATCTGTGTTCAAGGCTTTGCGTCAACGGCTTTTCTTCCAAACGTTAAAAGTGGTATCCCGAAACCTGGCTGTCCACCCTTGGCAATATACAGCGCTGTCGCCGTCATCCATACTTCAACACAATGTCGGATTCAAGATCAAAATCTCCTACCCCATCGGAACGTGAACGAAAGGATGTCGAGGACCGCAAAAGGGAACAGGAAGAACAAGCAAAACTCCCATACAAGTGGAGTCAAACGCTGAATGAAGCTGAGATCAATATTCCAATCCCTGGCAATCTCAAGTCCAGAGACTTAATCGTCGACATTAAGAAAACACACCTGAAGGTTCAGGTCAAAGGACAAGAGCCAACAATTGATGTATGCTCACCCCAATGCTGAGGTGTGTAAAATCGCTGACATGAACTAGGGCGACACACCTCATCCAGTCTCTGTCGACGATAGTACCTGGGTCCTTTCAACTACGGCTTCCGGTGGTAAAGATATCGTTTTGACTCTGGCTAAGTCTGCTGGCAGCAATTGGTGGCCCCATATCATTACTACAGCTCCGGCCATTGATGTCTCGAAGATCGTTCCAGAAAACAGCAAATTGAGTGATTTGGATGGAGAGACAAGGGGAATGGTAGAAAAAATGATGTACGATCAAGAAATGAAGAGGCAAGGAAAGCCGACAAGTGATGAGCAGCAGAAACAGGACTTGCTCAAGAAGTTTATGAAGGAGCATCCCGAGATGGATTTCAGTCAGGCAAAGATTGGATAAACACTTACTAACTGGAAAGATGTGGTGAAGACTATGAAAGTAACGAGGTAGGCTATGTCTCCTTGCAGGAGCCACGCAAAAGATACTTCTCAGATGTTGCATGGCAATCTGATCTTAACCGCAGTTTTCCTGGACTTTCAGTACATCAACCGGTCGTGTGCCAAGTCCGAAACAGATCTTGGCCATGCCAGGAAATCGGTAACAGGGTTATTCATGGAATATTAGATTGAGGGCAAAGCGCTCAACTGGGGGCCCATGGTGTATGGCAAGCTGTACAGCAGTCCTTTCAAGGAGCATCACAGCATGAACTATCGACTATTTCGTGGTCATGTCGACGCTATTCTTGATGGATCAAAAGCGCCACATAAGGTACACACCGAGCGTAATTTTGGAACGTTCAGGCTATATGGCAAGTGGGCCAGCCATGCAAATATTCTTGTGCTTCCGATAGGGTGTGTTCTATCGAAATCTACGACTACTGTGGCTATATGCATGTGGAAAGCGTCGGATGAGACCAGATGGTATCAGGGCGCATTCCAGACTTGAACCTTTTTGAGCGAAGATGCTGGGAGCGCCGCCTAGATATCTATTCCAATAGTTGCGCAAAACGTTGCTAGGCAGTCTGGCAATGCTGCAAATAATTTGATTCTAGAGTGCATATTTTATTCTTTTCTGCCTTCCCTTGTACAATACTTTACAACGACGAATAAAGAAATATTCTTGCCTACTCCAACACACCAACCACGAACCCTGTGTTGATCATTGCATGCTACTTCGACCTTTGTCACTCAAGTGACGCTCAATTCACTCCTTAAATCACAGCTTCAACGTCTGAGTCATCCTTGGAAAGAGGTTTCTAGTGCGCGCTATGCACCCTCCAACACAAAGGGTTGAGCAGATGGGCAGTTCATTACTTGTTAACGCATAATGGCCGAGACAAATGCTAACGGTAATGACCATCTTTCCATCGTCCCCTACGACTCGAATCGAGAAGTCGTGCTGTAAGTCGACCATATGATTCATGCTTCGAGGTCACTAATCTTCAAAGTCGACATGCTGATTCAGTTGTTGTTTTCGATCCACATTCAAGACAGCTAATTACCCAACGTAACCAAAGTCGTGGTATTGATGCAAGACCGACATCCGAAGCTAGTTGTCCACATTGTGGTCGACCTTATCATCGCTCATCGTCGTCGGCTGTTGATGACAGCTTCACAGAAGAACGAGAACAGCCGTCGTTCATCAATGCTGAGTACTTCCGTTTGTTAGCCAGCAGCTTGCCAGGTTCAAATCAAACATCGGCACCTCCATCTCCTCGACGACAACTTGTTCAACCTGTACGGGAACGAGCACGGCTTGCAGAATATGAACGTTTGAGACCTGCACCACCTCCACCAGACGCCGAGTTTGTGGGAAGCACACCAGCTCCACCTGCCGCAACTAAAATCTCTGAGGCTGCCTTTGCGCCCGAGTATTTTGAGAAGTTCTTCGTCATAGAGAAAGAGCTCGGCCGTGGCGGACGTGGCGTTGTTCTCCTTGTCAAGCATGTTCTCGACAATGTGACTCTTGGCAGTTTTGCTTGCAAAAGAGTACCAGTTGGTAATGATCATGCATGGCTTGAGAAGGTCTTGGTCGAGGTACAAGCTCTACAAAGCTTATCTCATCAAAACCTCGTCTCATATCGCCATGTCTGGTTACAAGACTATCAAATCAATAATTTCGGGCCTGGTGTGCCTTGTGCATTCATACTGCAGCAGTACTGTAATGGCGGTGACTTGCAAAGCTACGTCTTAGCCCCAGCTCAAGTACAGACAACAACACAACAGTTGAAAGAACGTATTCGACGAAGATCGAGAGGCGAGACAGAGATGCCACGTCAAGCAATGAACGAGCCTCGAAGATTGTCATTCGACGATATTTATTCGTTCTTTCGTGACGTTACGGAGGGCCTCCGCTTCCTTCATCTCAACGGTTTCATACACAGAGATCTTAAGCCAAGCAATTGTCTGTTGCACACCATCAACGGCGAAGCGAGAGTTCTAGTTAGCGATTTTGGGGAAGTCCAGTACGAAAACACCATAAGAAAGTCTACAGGTGCCACTGGCACGATATCGTATTGTGCACCCGAAATACTCAAGCCAGTTTCACCGGGTGGTCCCCTTGGCAATTTCACATTCAAATCCGACATATTCTCGCTTGGTATGATTCTACACTTTCTCTGTTTCGCCGATCTCCCTTACTACACCGCCAACATCCTACATGAAGAACTCGAAAACCTCAACGACCTTCGGGAAGAAATTATATCATGGCCGGGCTTTGACAGTCGAAGACACAAACGGCCTGATTTACCTGGGAAACTATACTCTTTCCTCAAACAGCTTCTCTCAATCCAACCAGAGGCGCGGCCATCCTCGGAAGATGTTCTCAAAGGAATTAAGTTTGGTGGTCTCGATGCCATTCCAGAATTCAAAAGACGAGACTCGTCGGGTCCCGAGGAAATTACTCCTGCTAGGCGTATAGTAAAAGTTGACTCACCAGCTACCGGGCCCGTCAACAAATCTCCTCGTGACATGGATGCGATGTCTCCCTCTCCACTGATACGAAAGCGAATGCCAAGAAGTCCATCGATGAGCAGGAGAAACAGCGACTATGAAAGTGCAATACTCAGCTCTGATGAGCCAGAGAAACCTACTCCCACTTCCACTGCGCTCACGATGCGAAGGTCGTCTTCCAACGGTCTGGCTAAACCGGTTGGATTAGCATTGCGAAACACGCATGCTTCACCTCCACTATCACCACGATTATCACAAAAGACCATTTCTCCAAGCCCAGAGAGGAAACCGCAACAACTACTTCTCCCACCACCGCAACCAACATCACCACCGACCTCACCGAACGTACTGTCTTGGCAATTTCCATTCCCAATGCAAATAGCTCTCTTCGCAACCAAGGTCCTCTCCGTCGTTCAACCGTGTCTGTCCCAAGGCATCAACACTACCATTTTCTATTCGACCTTCGCGCTTGCAACTGCTGAGGTAGCGTCCTTGCCGCATCCAATATGGA
>Ga0115856_100854_pt1 | contig 10315 bp, 10 predicted proteins | sample InSIn4gowninarea_FD_83870 | JGI IMG/M metagenome (GOLD analysis project Ga0115856, IMG submission 83870)
TTATCGTTCATATAGTAACCGCTCTCAGTGACGGTCAATGAGAAGATGTGGGTGTCTGGGTGAGCCATCTTGGCGACAACAGCCTCAGCGCTGTCAGGAGCGAAGAGGTAGTCGGTGATACTGCCGCAAACACGGGCAGTGCTACCCTCGGCAGCGCGCTCAATGATGGTGTAAAGGTTGTCCTGGGGCGTCAGGGCATCGCGCATGGGAGCAGCGAATGGCTGGAGGTCAACGCCGCAGATGGACCAGTCCTGAACATTGAATTGCTCAAGAAGGGTGTCGACGTAGGCAGCGAGATGGGCTCGGTGGAAACCACCAACACCAACGTGGACGATACCCTGCTTGACACCTTGTCGCTGATAGGTGGGAACGGAAACATTCTCCAACTGTGCAAGGTTCTGCGTGTTAAGCTTGACGGGTGCTCCGGCTGCCTTACGGGCGTGTGTGGAGGCGGATCCGGCAATCTTCTGATCCTTTCGGTGAGTAAACTCCCTGGGTGGTGCGTTGTACACAGGCTTGCTCTCCGAGGGGTTCTGGCGAGCAGCCTCAGAGCTCTGGAACCTAACGGGAGTGATGCGGTGCGATGGCCTGGTGGACTGGAAAACAGCCCGAGCGCGGGCGGCTCGCAGAAGGTTTCGGGGGACTTGAGGAGGCATGATAAAATAACGTATGTGAGTATGGAGAGGATGAGATGGATGAGCAGAGGACAGTCGGGGATGGTCAAAGATTTATAAAGACACAGCTTTGTCTTTTTTGTGGGCACGTTGTAGACGTCTCGTAAGCATGGTGCCAACAAAAAAAAGTCGATCATAGCGTAGGGCCCCTATTTTTTCAGAGGGTCTAGACATGGTGGATTATGAGTCGGGAAAGGTAGGCTGATAGCCTGTGCTTTGGAAAACGTGGGTAGTCGCCAAAGGGGGCTGCGGCTTGCATTGTGTTGTGTCGGTCGCGGGCTGGTGGTACGTGCCGGCGGCGCCCCGACGTGCGCAGGAACAGTTTGGCGGGTTCGTACCAGACAAGATCAGACTTTTCCTTGACGCGTCTCTCGGACGAGGCCCCAATTTTTAGACTGGATAAGGGTTTCAGACTTTTGCGCTGCCGCCTCCGCCGTCTGAAGGAAGCAGCCCACAATTGCGCCGTAGTGCTGATGCTATAGGGCGATTTTGTGCGGTGCACAATTCTTGCGTGCTACGTGCTGGAGCCATTATTGACAAAAACGCTGTGGCTTGCGGCTCTACCAAGGTACACCGCCGAATGCAATTACGTGGGGGGTGGGGGGTTCGCCTGCTCGCGGCCAGGAACACCGACCGCTCTCGGCTGCATGGCCGATTGACCGGCCGCAAGGCTTGCTGCAGCGATTGTGTTGTTGACCGCACTTTCAATACACCTTGGCACCTCCATGCAGCATCATGGATGGTGGCGACTGTGCGACAGGCGTGGCCTCAGCATGGCTATCTATGCACCTGGGGTAGGTGCGGGTCTGGAAGCGGAGGCATGAGTTCATCCGGACGCACATACGAGCTGTGATCGTGAGGTGGATCTCGGTAGCGTCCAGGATTAGGCACTCAGACACACGTTGAGAGGGCAATGGAAGCCCTAGCTGGCTTCTCCATCCTTCGCTGCCCCCTTCGCTGCCCCCCAATGACTCGTTCACCGACTTCTGGCCTTTGCGAAGATCCTGACAACGGCCACCAAAATGATCTGCGCCCTGCAGCTGAGCCTCAAGCTATTCTACACGGCACATCATCCCCGCGATAGCTCTGCATGCCAGCTATCAGATCGGCATTCGGCCTAAGCCCTAAGCCCTAAGCATGCCGAAGACGACGGGTCCCGTCTAGCTTTTCTGCACTACGACGTCAGTCGTGCATAGTTTTGCCACCGGCAGCACTCAATTTGCACAAGCCGAAGAGCCTGCGTGGGGATGGAAGCCGCTTTCGCAGCTTCTCGAAAACCTACAGCCTCCGGAGTGGGCTTACCTGCCCCAGATAAGCTTCGTCACACAGGTGCAGCAGCGATCCACACCCGCGGCGGAGCTGCTCGAAGCAGTCGAAGGCAGACCCACATGCCGTACGGCCTGGAGAAAGAGAAGGACAAGCGAAGAAGCAACATCATAACTTTTTCTGTCACTTGTTAGCTGCTTCCTGGTGACCCGTGCAAAACCGACGTGTCCGGAGAATACAATCGAGATGAGATGGAATCTTGGGAAATTGGCTCGGCATATTGCTAGAGCGGTGTTTTGACTGACACGTAGACCGTGTTGAGATCACGCGTGTGATAAGGTTCGGGGATAAGGCTGTCAAGACCACCACGCCAAGAATAAAGCAATCAATTTCACGATGCCCGTTTTAGGTACACGCAAATAACCTTTGCGGAGGTTCCCACGGGTCAATAGTATAGGTTACGCGTCCCCCGTACTCCTAATGCCGGTGCGGGATGCTATTCTCATGCGCGCCCGGCCGTGTCATGCGCCTTTCAACTCAGGTTCAAAAACACTTCCCGCATCTTCTCATACCTTGGCGTACCATGCCCCGTGACGGGATCCCACCCTGGGCTCGCCGGGAAGCCTTCGGTCCCACAACCCGGGTTACTTCCGATCGTAACATCGTTGAACATTTCCGGGTGCTTGTAGATAATGGGATTCAAGAAGCCGATCGGTCCTTTGCCGGCTGCCAGCCTCTCCTCGTTCAGCATGTTGACGATGCTGGCGAAGATTGGCGCAGACGCTGATGTTCCCCCCACGCCCTCTGTCTTGTTGAGGTAGACAACTGGTAGCTTAAGGCCTACCGCTGACACGTCTGGGTATGCGCGACCAGACGAGTTGAAGACTGATTCTCCGTACCCCGGAGCATATTTGCCAAGGTACTTGGACACGGCTGATGATTGCCAGGATGGACGGGGGAAAATACTGGAGAAGCCGCCACCCGAGTAGTATGATGTAGCACCGTTTGGTTGGGCCACTGCCCTTTCGCCACCAGCCACGGTTCCATTAGTTAGTGTTGTCGCGCCGACAGAGGTGATCTAGTAGTAATCAGCGCCCAGAACTTCAGACCAGCGTTGTTGACCAGGAGTATACTCACGTATGGGCAGTTTGCTGGAAAGCTAGGGGAAAAGCGGGTGCCATCAGTATCAACATAGCCATTCTCCGAGTTCAGGCAACTGTTGTTGTATCCGGCGTTGTATCTGTTTGCAACACCAGAGTCGCCCGACGCAAAGATGACACTGACGCCTTGCAAGGCCAACTTCATCCACTCGCGACACTGTCGTTCCTGGTAAAACCGGGGAAGCGCGCCCTCGATCTGGCCATACGAGACGGACAGGACGTTGCTGATCGGTGCGCCGCCGCACTGGAGCGGGCCAGTGTATCCACCCTCGTTCGGGTCAGGGTAGGCTGGATCTACGTAGGGCTGGTCTCCGCCTTGGTACGTGCAGTAAGAGCCGTCCTGCTGGAAGTTAGCGATTGGTGAGACAGACGAAGTTTTGGACCCACCAAGGCGTCTAGGAAAATATTAAACGTGCCGACAGAGTCTACGTTTACCGAGTCTCCGACTTGGTATAGTCTTATCTGCTGCGGCCAAATCATGGAGTATGCGGTTTGGACATCCAGCGCACTTTCTACAACCTCTTCTGCCTTGGCTACTGTCAAGTTTGCTCGTTTCCCGCCGTCAATTGAGATGAATTCTGGTACCACATCTAGAGGGATCTTGGGAGCCGTAAACCTCGCGAAGAAGCCTTTCAGATCTGGGAGGTAAAGATAATCCGCCCACTCGGCAATACCGAGTTGGTTGCCAGTGTGGTTGTACTTGCCGACGGGGAAGTTGTAAAGAGCTCGCAGGCAGTTGATCGTCACGAGACTTCCACATTGCGAAAGATCGGTAAGACTCGAGTTGGTGGCTGTCGTTAACACTGCCACTTGGGACTGGGACACTGGCCGCAAACCATCAAGTTGGATTGTGGGCATGATGAAGTCGACATGTTCGCGTACATGCTGTGGGATTCCATACTCCTCGCATGCGATACGGTAGCCGCCAGAATCCGTGTGCTTATAGGTGTGATACTCGGTCTTGAGGAGTTCTTCTAATTCTTCGACAGTGGCCGAAAACTCCACCCAGTTTCGTCCTGCATGCATTAGTAAATGGGGTTTCTTCTGAGCAGAGGCATAAATCCTACCGACTGAGTGTTTGATTCGCTTTCTGTCTATGCCTGAAGCATGCAACCAATCAAGAGTAGTGTCTGAAGCTTCCGGGTGTGGCGCAAAGGTGTTGGCAACTCTTTCGGCAGTCCAGTGCTTTCCTAAATTGTATCTTTAGCAAATCAAATGATAACTTGGTTCGAGGAAGCCTACCAAAGTTTGGTGAGTCTGGATCAGAGATATCCTCGAGGAAGCGATCGGAGTGCTCAAGGTTGCGCTGTTTGAGACCAACTCGAACAGGCACTATCACATCTTTCTGAGCTCGCGAATGCTTTGTCCATGCCACAGGTAGTGCGTGTCGCTTCTCGTGGACCGTGTGGGTACTGGATGGTGTACTCTGCGTCAGACCACCAAGGCCTAACAACAACAACGCTGAAAAATGCATCTTGTCGGACGGGATAGGAATGATATCTTCGTGGGCTAAGTTAGAGAGGCGGACTGTTAGTAATAAATACCTCGCTGCGCACGAATCTTAATGACATGACATTGGAACTATCCTCTAATCTCAACATCGCGTGTCCAATGTTGCGCTTGCCTCACCGAGCGATAATATAGCGGGCGATAGTATCACTCCTGACTGGTCGTCTACAATGGTCCTTCCTTCTTGGAGAAGGGATGCACCTGCTGCGGGAATAACTGTATACCCAGACGACCAATCAACACGGTTTGAACTCTACCTCCGCCTCCGTTTGTGTGGACTGGCAATAGCAAGAGCAAGCCTGTGACCAATGTCTACGGTTCCTATCATACTCCAAGAGGGCTTTGGAGCCGCGATTAAGCCTTTTCTGAAAGCTTGACCCGTCTAGATACGAGCTTGATAATGCTTGAGAAAGCTTGAGTGCTACTGGACTAGGCGGCGACAGGAAGGTGGTTGACTGCTCTACAGCGCAAGAGGAAGGTGTGTTGAGAGAAGCCACGCAATGCAAGGCTTTGCCCCGCTTCTTGAGTGACTAAGCTTCCGGGCGGCAACCGAACCCTTGCGGTGACGCAAGGCATAGCCTGAGATGTTACTGACCAAGAAATGCGAAGTAATCGAGCCCTAAGAACCTGAATTCTATCGCGTTTCGCTGAGAGAGTAGCTGTACCCCTTGCAGCGCAGACTGAAATCGAGGTGTAGGAAATTGCTCGATACTGTCTACATGTAGCATGCACCGCCGGTGCCTGAGTACAAAGCTCGCTCGTAGTGAAATGCATGATACGGAAAAGAGGGGAGGAAAAGAATTAGTGGGCGTCGATCTAGGATTTGCAGCATGGCGTCATCGTCACTCCATGAGGAATGAGCCACTTGGGCAGGCAAATTTTACCAATGGTATCCCTGTGTAGGAGCTGCGCCGAGCGAAGATGCCGGGAACCCGTCAAGATGATAAATTGCCTATTACAATAACAATATGTACGAGTTGAATGCTGCCCCATAGACGCCTCGCAATGTCCGCCGGGTGAAATATCTAGCAGACATCCCGTTCCTGATATCAAAACTCAACAACAGCTGCCCCAGCCCTGTTGTTTTCCTTTCCTGCTTGCATCGTTCAGATTAACGCCCCCTCTATTCGCACCTCCACCACCCGGGCCCTTGACTCCGCTCCGCCGGTCATTCAAGTCGTATTTTCCAGCTTCTATGTTTTGGTATATCCTCTCGGCAACTTCCAAAAAAGCTCTCTCCACACCTTCTCCACTCTTCGCGCTCGTTTCAACGTATTGCATGACACCGTTCGCTTTGCACCATTCCTCGGCCTCTTCCTTTGAGACTTGGCGTTTGTTTGCGGCTTCCGAGTCCGTCACGGTAGACGAGCCCGCAAGATCTGACTTGTTGCCCACAAGCACAACGACGATGCCCTCTTCTGCGATCTGGCGCAGATCGTGCAGCCATGACGTCGCTGATAAAAACGTGTTTTTGCGCGAAATATCGAAGACCAGCAATGCGCCTGAAGCACCCCGGAAGTAACTCCTTGTGATACTCTTGTACGTCTCTTGCCCGGCCGTATCCCAGAGCGACAACTTCATGTGCTTCTGCTCCTGCTTTTGTTTCGATGGCGATACCGTCGCTTGTGCTTGTGAAGATCCGGCAGGGTTGTTGATGCTCAGCGAGTATGAGGCAGGTGGTCCGACGGGGACGATGCGCGATCCAAACTCGACGCCGATGGTCACGTCGTGGTGTGGTGAAAAGCGGCCTTCGCACAGGCGGACTGTGAGCTGTACATGGTCAACCCCGGGAACAGGTAAGGATGATGAACGGTGTCGCATACACTTGATTTACCACATCCTGAATCGCCCAGCGATACAATCTTCGCTATGTAGTCCCACGGCTGAGCCATGGTGCTTTATGACGCCGCGCGACAGCGGGTACAGGTGTTGGGACTCGGGGCGCGAGCTTATGCGATGCTTCGGGCCAACGGCGATGGATGCTCACGGAGAAGTATCTGTAGGCGGGATATTATGCAGACTCAAACAGTTGGCAAGATCAAGGCGTGAGAGAGTTTGATGGGAAGCAAGCCGGGCGATAGTGATTTAGGTGAAGTCAGGTCAGGGTTCACCGATGCGGTCATAGCTCGGCAGCCGCATGAACCAGAGTTGATGGCTGCGAACCAGCACGACTTGGGCAAAGGCCAAATTTAGGTACAAATGGGTTGAGCCTTGAGCCTGTACTGGTCTAGTAGATGCATTTTGGTTTTGGTTCGCGCCGTGACTATCGCTACTCGTGATGCTCAATATTCTCGCCGATGTACTCCCGCGCTGTCATGGCGTGTGCGGTCTTCACCAGGGCAAAACGCGCTCTCGAGGAAGTGCAAATAGAAGCTTGCTAGTCGCTTCGAAGACGCCAGAGAAGGCCAGGTTAACCGAATGCACGTAGCATGTGAGGTGGAGCGCTCCATGAGGCTAGAAGAGTAGCGCGCGTGCACGCATGTTCACGAGGTTCCCGGCCCCGATATCTATCGATAACCCGACGCGCGCTGGCTTGGCTCCGTGACGATGAGCCTCTCATCGACAGCAACTCGCCGACGAGTCCAGCCTCACCACGTACCTGAGCCTTAGCTCCCATCTGCCCTAGCATATCACTATTACCCTACCAAGCCCATCTCTATCATCTTCGCTCCATCATCACGCAGTCTGGTTGCGCCCGACTGCATGTCTCTTAGGCTGCGTCATCCGCGCCTGCCTCTTGTACTTCGGTACCCTTGCGCTCGACCGCCTCACGACCGCTGACGTCCCGACTGAGCCAGCTCTCGCCCCGGGATCGCACTCACGATACATATACCCGGGCATCCCCTGAACAGCAATATAGTTCCGAGCCCATCCATCCCTCGCTTCGCCTGTCATGTTCTCCGAGTGTACGTAGACCGGTGCCTTATCAGGTACATGTGACAAAGCCACCGACTCTTGTCTTAGCTGCCCTATCGACTCGCGTGACTGACATGCGTGCTTCACAGATGCATCCAAGTTCCTCTCCCAGTCTCAGTCGCGGCTGTCACTGGGTCAGCCCGACTCGACCTTGAATCGCAACGCCCCCGACAGGCAGCGGCCTTCGTCGCGACAAGCCCAAGCTTACCTTCAGCGTCGCAACATGCCCAACCCATACAACTCGCAGGCCATGAGCCGCTTCGCCTTTGCCTCGCGCACATCGAACGCGCCTGCGCCACTCTTCTACTCCGCGACCGACGATTTCCGGGAAGAGGACGACCATGTGGAGCACGACCGGGAAATGGCCGACCACTACGCCTTGCAACGCTCGCGACGGCAGTTTGGCGCAAGCAACCTGTCGGAATCATCCGAGGTCGATGATGACCTCGCACAACGATCCGATCACACAATAGGAGCAGACAGAGAGGAGAATGACGTTCCTGGCTATGGTCTAGGCCGAGGCATCAAGAGCTCCTGGATCGGGGACAAGCCTGCACGCGGAAGATCTACAACTGCCAAAAGGGGAGAAGATGAGGAAAGAGAATCAAGTGTGCCGTTGTCCGAGACCACAGATCGCAGCAGCAGGGGGAGAGGCAATCTGGTAGACGTCGAGCTGGAATCCACCGATCGCAGTAGCATGGAAGAGCTTGATCGCGATGAATTGTTAGGGCACCAAGACGAGCCACCACCCCCATTTCAACAGTTTCGAAATATGCCAAGACCAAAACGCGGTCGCAGTCCGCTGCGGAACACCCTTCCTATACCCCAGGAGACGGACGAAGATACTCTGCTAGAACACCCACGACCGATGAGTCCCGATCGCCAGACTGTTCCCGACGACGTACCAGAAAGCTCAATATCTGCACCGCGGCACAACTTCTTCTGGGCTGAGCTCTTCATAATCGTGCAGTGTGCCATCTTTGGCACATGGTTCATATCCCTGTTGCAAGAATCGCCACCGAACAAGAAAAATCCCTTAGGCGACACCATCTACACCGTTTTACATTCGTCATTCCACCTCATTGGCGTCTACTCCTTGGTTTCGGTCATAGTTGGTGTTTTGTGGCTATCCCTCCTTCGATCTTTCGCTAGGCCCTTGGTGAGCCTGATGTTACTTGCGATACCCACCATCTCCGTGTCATTCTTCTTCTATCCTTTCGTGTCGAGCTTCAAAGGGACGTGGCATGGTGTCAGCGTGCAAGATCGGCTGATGCGCTGGCTCTCCTTTGGTCCACTGTGTTTTGCTATTTTCTGGGTGTACACCATTGTCAAGGCACGGCATTCACTAGACAAGGCCACAGGCATGTTAGAGTTCTCTAGTGAGATCTTAAGAGCGCAGTTCCCTCTGCTACTCGTGGGCATTGCAACATTGGCCGCTGTGATACTCTGGTCCTGGATCTGGATTCTGATGTTCACGCGCTTGTTCCTCGGTGGCCATTTTGCCAGCAATAAGTCTAGGTGGATTATCGACGCAAGCACGTGGTGGCTTGGTATTGCGTTCTTCTTGGACTACTTTTGGACTCTGGCAGTAATCGCCGGTGTGCAGCGCGCCACTACTGCAGCTACAGTATCTCAATGGTACTTTCATCGCAACAGCGTGCCAGCACCCGCTGCCAGAACAGTCGTGCAAGCCTCCCTCAGTCACGCGACATACACGATGGCTGGCACGATCTGCATGTCAACGCTGATTTCCCTCCTGGTCCGCCTTCCGCTCATCGTTCTCCCACGACGACTCGCTGGTCTAATCGGCATGTGCGCCTATTCGATAATACCGACGCCAATCGCCGCATTGACGAATCCCCTGACTCTGACCTTTGCTTCCATCCACGGCGTGCCTCTGAACCAAGCTGCACAGGGTCTATCACAGATGAACTTCATCTCCGCAGCCTCGCCAACGACCACCCTCGGTCCAAGCTCGTTCAAGAACCACGGCCGTCCATCAATACAATCGTACCGCCTCGCGAAACTTCTCCTTCATGCAATCCGCTGGGTCATAACACTCTCCCTTGGTTTCGGCGGCTGGGTCTCAACCGCACGCATGCTTCAAATCGGCAATGACGCCGTACCCTACAAAGGCAGTCTTTACGCCTACGTGGTGGGTATCATCAGCGCAGCAATCGGTTGGGGTGCGCTAGGCGCAATGGAAGGTGTACTTGGTGGCATTCTGGACGCCGTACTCGTATGCTGGGGTAGCGAGGTAGGAAGGGATGGACAGGGAGAGGCGAGGTACTGTGTCGATGCAGGCCGTCTGTTTGGCAACGAAGTCACTGGCCAAGGGAGAGGACGATACGAGGTCTGATGAGATAGTTAGATTGTATGAGGGCATTTGCTACTACATCAATGCCACATTTCTGAAACCCCGGACGAGAGACATGGCGCTCGGGTATACCTATCTTTTTCTTTTCCTGTCGATTTATTCTTTTCCTTCGAGGGCATACAGGCTTCATGCAGCTTCTGTAGAGATATGAAAGATTACCTCCATTGCACATTGTTCCTCATCCATGCCGTTTACTCCTTCCGAATTCTCAGAATCACGTGCGTTATTGCCACAAACTCCACACAATTCCAGCTACGACTCCGCTCGCAAGCCACCAACGCCGGCTTACCAAGGAAATTGCAGATTGATTCAGTGAACTGGATGTCTGCTAGATATTTCACCCGGCGGACATTGCGAGGCGTCTATGGGGCAGCATTCAACTCGTACATATTGTTATTGTAATAGGCAATTTA
>Ga0115856_100897_pt1 | contig 10311 bp, 13 predicted proteins | sample InSIn4gowninarea_FD_83870 | JGI IMG/M metagenome (GOLD analysis project Ga0115856, IMG submission 83870)
AATCTATGAATTCTTGGAATAGAGCTACATATTTTCTTTTGTCCATGAGGGGTGGTGATTTTGATAGTTCTATGATTTTGGGGTTCAATTCACTACTTATATCGCATTCTTCTATGTTTGTTATAAATGAAAATGCCATGGACAAAGGAAATTATTTCAAGAAGCTTCAAGGCATAGCCACAGATGCTACAAATCTGTCAAACATCAAAGGTAGCATAACAAGGAAATCTTTACTAGAAGTAATCAACAATCAGATTTACATTCAACATGAGCTAAAGCTCGTATTTTTGGTGAAGCCTTCATTTTCCAAATACACTAATGCTGACAAGGTGTACCAAAGATTAATCAAAATCAAGATCCCTGAAGGGGAAGAGTGGAGTGACTTCTGTGACTACTAGGAAGAATGAGACAAGGATGACAAGAGTAGTCATACAAGTTTGAGTCACCACCAGCCATGTCAGTAAAACCACTCTAGTCCAACTAACACTTTAGACAACAACATTCCAGAAAAGGAGGGACACCTATCCCAGTCTTCTCAGCGTGGCTACTCTTTAGCTACATTAGTCAATTTTTCGTTCATTGTACAAATAATAGATTACCAAGTGTATGAGGCAAATCGTTGTAGTTTTCGTTTAAATACTCCATGCATTAGGAGTATTAGGAGTTGGACACTATTCATCTGAACTATTTTTCTATTTTTCTATTTGGAGCGTTGTAATTTTGAGCTAGAGCATCAATAAAAGGATAGTTTATAGGATACTTGATCTATTTTGACCTAGTGATGTTTTTCTCTCTGTATTTAATGTATTTCTTTTCACTTACTCATGCATTTTCACTTCTCACTGTAAAATAGAAATTATAGTTTAAGATATGTTGTTGGAACACCTTACTACGATCTGTATTTACAATATCTATGTTTTCTCTTGAAGTACGATTAAAAAATACTTAAATGCTTTATAATCCTAACTAATATCATTATCTGTCATTCCATTTATGATTCTTCTTTAAAAGATCTAGTGAGGACAGTTAACTTGCCCTGTAAACCCTCTGTAAAGATTGATGCTACCAAACAGTTTGTGACTCCATAGCCCAATGGAAAATATTAAGAAAATGACCTTTTCCCCAACAAGATGAATAAGAAAACAAATAAATCTTTTATTTTTAATATCTACCCTAAACATTATAGCACTAAAAAGAAAGTTAAATCATAATTACATAGAGAGATCCCTCTCTGAGTCCAAGAAGGTTAGGTCCTAGACTCATAAGTGGTTTGATGTGTCCTTTGTGACTTTTGTCTTGCCAATCTTCAAAATCACAGAACGATAACATAGTAGTGGCGACCATATTGGGGACATTGAAAAAATATCCTTTCATTCGAATTCAGAGTACCCAGTTAAATAGCTGTGTATGATAGTGAATAACTCCCAAGATTGGTTTTTCCTATTTTTTGCATGTAATCAGGTTGCCTATGATTCAAATCTAAATTCTGGCTCCCAAAAGAATATCTACCAGATCTCACCCAGATCTAAATCCTCCTACTATAATGGATAACCTTGAGAATATTTTGAGAAAAACCCCAAGAACTGAGAGTCAGACTAGCAACAAGGTTCTTCATAGAGCAAATTCCCTCCCTCAAAATTTTGTTACATTACAAGATATCCAATTTGATACTCACTTTGAACAAGGTTTATTTAGAACTAATTCATAAAATTGGATCGATCACACTATCTTTGATCCATTAGCTTGGTAAGGAAGTCCTATAAGAGTATCTCTTTCCCAGACTGAATTAGTCTTCAACTCTTACAACATTTTGATACACTACAAGATCTAGTGAAATACCCCACCTCATAATAGATGATTCTTACCTTCGACAATCACTAGAGTTAAGTGCTTTAAACCTTGCAGCTTCCTCCTTCACATCACCACCTACATATATTTAGTCACCAAGTGCTACTACCTCCATAATTCCCACCCCTTCTTTCATCCTTCAACATACGGTTGCTTAGATTCCCATATTCTCATTCTCACCTAGCACTAGTCCAACTCCATCCATTGTTCAACCTACGCCATCCACTATTCAACTTCCTTCAAGTGGCCCTCCACCACCACCACTAATCATGGCTACCAGATATGCTCCTTTAGTGCTACCTGCACCATTGGCCAATATGCCACAAGACTATCAATCCAAAATTGTATTGTTTGATGGGACAAGTCCTTTAACAGCCCAACAACATGTCGACAAAATGAATGACTATTTTGACCTACAAGAGGTAGATGATGAAAGTACTAAGCTCAGAATGTTCACTCAAAATTTAGGAGGATAAGTCAGAAAGTGGTTCAAATATTTAGCTGCAAATAGTATAACTGATCTCCCTACATTTCACCAAACTTTTCTCAATAGATGGGAAGTCAAGAAGAAACCTTTACAAATTCTATCAGAATATGAAAATATTAAAAGGGAGGTATGTGAAAGCGTATAGGAATATTGTGCCAGATTCAACAATACCTATAATGCAATACCTGTAAATCTAAAACCAGCCCAGAATTTAGCCTTGCTAAAATTCCTGGATGGTTTTGATGCAGATATGTCATACCAGCTCAGGGAAAGAAATTCTCCAACATTAGAAGAAATGCAAAGATACGTTGTGAGTGTAGAGGCCAATTTACAAGCTAAAAGAGCTAGGATGAGGACTAAAAGACAGGTGACTTTTAAAGAAGAAGTTTTAACTTCTGCTATAGAAGCCAAAATTGATTCCTTAGTAAGAACTATGTAAAGGATGATGGAGAGAATTAGAATAAATGATAGAAATGTTCCTAGGGAAAATACACCTGCCCAACAGAATCGAAACCCAACCCTAGGAGAAACAATCCACAAATCAGATGAAGAGATCAAAGAGGCCCAGATCAAAAAATTAGGCCTCCATTTCAAGAAAATTATGCAGAGGAAGGTAGAGGGGTGATAGAAGAAGTTGAGGAAAATCAGATAAATTTGATGGGAACTAATGAAGATGATTCAGATTTTCTTACACAAGAAGAATACGAATTATTTTTATTAACTCAAATGGAACTAGAATCTGAAGAATATGATGACTATAAAAATCGTTTTGAAAATGCTATATTAGAAGTCCACAGACAATATAACCTTAGGAGCAAGAAAAATAATGATAACTCCAAAAAGAAAGATCTAAACAATTCTAGAAAGAAAAATTTAGAATCTAATCCTAATAAAATAGTTGAAAGCTCGAAAAGAAATGAAAACAATGTAGAAAAGAGAAATACATAAAATATTACCAAGAAAACGGTTGATGTCTCAACAAAAGCTATCCAAATGGAAATGCTTACTACAAGTAAACAACCTGAGCTAATAACAAGGACCATAGCTGATAAAATAGATTTTTCAAACTTGCTAAAAAGTCAAACACCCTTCAATATTGAGAATGAAATTGTAAAACTCAAGATCTCTATTCCCCTTAAATGGTGAACAAGAATGTTTATAGGTCTCAAGTTTTAAAAGCACTCAATGTAGGAGAAAACAAAGATAGAGTGAATTTAAGTGATGACCAACTTGAACTCTTGTTTGGACCATAGGTGGATGGAAAGCCTTAAGAAGGAGGTCTCCCTCCATTTTATATCAGTCTTAATATTCATGATAAGATACTTCACAATGCCATGTTAGACTCAAGTGCATCACATAATCTCATGCCAAAAATCGTTATGGAGAAACTTGGATTGGAAATCACTAGACCATATAAAGATTTGTATTCTTTTGACTCCATTAAGGTTAGATGTCTAGGTCTAATTAAGGACCTTTGTGTCACGCTAGCCCAGATACTAGCCAAAAGTTTAGTGATGGACATTGTAGTAGGAGATATCCCTCCGAAGTCTGGTATGTTGTTATCACGGTCTTGGGGGTCTAAGTTGCAAGGAACACTTCAAATGGATATGACATATGCCACAATACTAGTATTTGGTCAATCAAGGAGACTATACAAAGAAGCATTAATGAAGTACGTGGTGAGTAGTCAAGAAAGGCCAGACAATTATCCCCTCTACTCAGTCCACACTGATCTTGATTCCTTCATTATGTGTAATGAAAATACTAGAGACATAGATACTTAGGTAAAACAGGCATAAAATGAACATGATGAAAAGAATAACACTCAAGTACCCACTATGCAGCAAAACTCTGAAACAGAACCTCTGTAGAATATGACATTTGATGGCTCATGTGATAAAACAAGACCAGGGGCAGGAATCTGGTTATATAATCTGACAACTAATTAGGCTCAAGGTCACTCTAATAAACTGAACTTTATGTGTACGAACAACATAGTAGAGTATGAGGCATTGTTATTAGGCTTAAAGTTTCTTAAAAAGACAGGTTCCAAAAGGATTTATGTTTAGGGAGACTCTAAGCTTGTCATTAGACAAATCAAAGGACAATACTCAGCTAAACACACCAGATTGAGAGAATATCGAAATGTTCTTATTGATTTCCTCAAAACATCTGAAGCGTATGACCTTGCTATTATCCCTAGGCTCCAGAATTCTTTGGCCAATGGAGTAGCTTTTTCAGCGAGCACTTGCAAATTACCTCATCCAAACAAACAATACATAGTTGAAGTGAAACATCACCTTGCAGTGCCTGATAACATGAGATACTGGCAAGTTTTTGGGAATGGTAAATAGATTGAAATATTTTTGCGATAAAAAGATGAATTTGAAGACTATTGCATAGATTTGGAAAGTGAAATAGACAGTAAAACTGATGTACATAATGATTTAGAACAAATTGCTTTCCATGAGGAGAAATTTCCTGTGAATAAAACTGTACAAAAAACTGAAATACATAAGGACCCAAAAAAATAAGAATTTAAAGTACTGCAACTTAAATATAATGTTCTCCCTAGAGGACTTACTCCTTTAGAAGAACTATTTGATTTTAATGATGTTTCTAGAAAACCAAAAATAGAACCCATAGGGACAAACATAGAAGAATGCGATATAAGTAGTGAATTGAACCCCAAAATCATAGAACTATCAAAATCACCACCCCTCATGGACAAAAGAAAATATGTAGCTCTATTCCAAGAATTCATAGATTTGTTTGCCTAGAGTTATGAAGATTTGAAAGATTACGATACTAGCATTATACAACACAAAATTCCACTCAAAAAATATCAAAATCCATTCAAACAAAAGCTACATAGGATAAACCCTCTTTTAATGCCTTCGGTTGAAAAGGAAATTGAGAAGATGTGTGATGCTAAGATCATAGTACCAACACGATATTCTAAATGGGTATCCAACATAATGCGTACAAGAAAGAAAAGTGGTGAAATAAGACTGTGCATTGACTTTAGAAATTTAAGCAAGGTTTATCTCAAGGACAACTATCCCTTACCAAAGATGGACCATATATTGCAAAGGGTAGTAGGTTCTAGTAGGATTTCCTTATTAGATGGTTTCCCAGGATACATTCAATTCTTAGTACATCTTGATGATCAAGATAAAACTACTTTCACTACACCTTGGGGAACTTTCATGTATGTTAAAATGCCTTTCAGATTAATGAATGCAGGTGCCACTTTTAAGGGAGAAATCGATATTTCTTTCTTAGAAGAGATTGGATATTTCATTGTAATTTATCTCAATGAAATCCTAGTATTTTCAAAAACTAATGAAGAACACTTAGCACATCTAAGAAAGGTATTTGAAAAGTGCAGAAAGTTTGGTATTTCACTTAATTTGAAGAAATCATTGTTTGGTCATGAAGAAGGAAAGCTTTTAGGCCATATCATATCCAAATATGGAATTAGGATTGACCCTAGTAGGATTGAAGGCATCCTAAAAATCAGTCATCCAAGAAACATGAAAGAACATCATCCTTTATTGGGAAAATAAATTTTTAGATAAGGTTTATACCAAATCTAACAAACATGCTTGAAAAGGACATAGAAATCAAATGGAATGTGGAAGCTAAGTAATCTTTTAACTTATTTAAACACACATTAACACAAGCCCTAGTTTTAATCAGCCCAGATTTCACTATGGATTTCATAATATTTTCTTTTGCATCTGAACATACTATTGCTATTGTGTTATTACAGAAAAATAGTGATGGACATGAAAAACCAATAGCATTCTTTAGCAAAGCTCTGAGAGATGCTTCTTAGAAGTACAATATCATGGAAAAACACGCATTTTATTTAGTCAAAGAAATCAAAGATTTTAGGGTTTATGTTGTACATTCTCATATCATTGCTTATGTGCCCAATGTAGTGGTCAAAGACATTCCCACTCAAAATGGACCAGATGGGAAGAGAGGCAAATGGATAGTTGTGATACTGGAATATCATATAGAAATAAATCCCACCAAGTTGATCAAAGGACAAGGATTAGCCAAATTAATGGCTGATAAAAATTTCAATGCTTTTGACATCAACATGGTGTTTTCTTTGGATGATCTTGAGGAACTGGCAACTCCACCCATAGATGAGGCATACTTAAATTCTCCCTGGTATGCAGACCTTTTATATGTTCTTTTTAATTTAAACTCTCCTCATGTATTATCCAAAAAAAAAGCTAGATTTCTCAAATTAAAAGTTGTCAAATTTCGTATTGTTGATGGTAGATTGTATTGGAAAGATGTTGGAGTGTTTTACTTAGATGTTTGTTAAAGGATGATGCTAACAAAATTATGCAAGAATTCCATGAAGGTGAATGTGGAGGCCATCTTTATTGGGGGGCAACTGCAAATAAAATCCTTAGAGATGGTCATTATTGGCCTACACTATTCCCAAACATCCATAAAATGGTAACTACTTGCCACAAATTCCAACTTTTTTAAGGAAAGAGGAAATTGTTACACTTGCCTTTGAAACCCATCTCTGTTGAAAGCCCTTTCCAATAATCGGGACTGGATTTCATTGGTGAAATTCATCCTCCATCCTATGCCCAACATAAATGGATCCTAACTGCCACTGATTATTTTACCAAATGGATAGAAGCCATTCTTGCAAGAGTTGCTATTGACTCTGTCATAATAAAGTTCCTAGAAACCAATATCCTTTTTAGATTTGGTTGTCCTAGGAAATAGATTACTGATAATGTTGCATCTTTCAAGTCAAAAAGGATGATGGATTTTTGTCACAAAAATCATATCTCCTTGGGACATTCAACAACTTATTACCCTCAAGGTAATGGGTTAGTTGAATCTTCTAATAAAAGTTTGGTGAACATTATTACGAATATTTTTGAGGACAATAAGAAGTCATGGCACAACAAATTGGTCTATGCATTATGGGCTGACATATTGACTACAATGAAATCAATTACCATGTCCCCATTTCAGTTGGTTTATGGTATAGATGCAATATTTCCTACTTCCATGGGAGTACCAGTTATGAAAATCATCCAGGAGATACAAAGTGAACCTAATGATATCCAAAGGAGGATATACCAGACCATTCAATTACAACAATCTAGAGAAGATGTTTACAATAGAGCTCAGGTTGTCCAAGAGAATATAAAGAAATTTTTTACAAAAGAACCAAGGCTAATGATTTCAACATGGGAGACAAAGTGTTAAAGTGGGACTCAAGAAGACAAGACAAAGGAAAGCATGGTAAATTTGAGAATATTTGGAAGGGTCCATATATCATTTAAGCTTTCAGAGGAAATAATGTGTTTTTTCTCAAAGAATTGGATGGAACAAAATTATCAGGAGGTCCTATCAATGGTAGGATGCTGAAACATTATTTCTCATAAGCACATGAATTTCCTCACTCCATTGTAAATATCAGAAGTTCCAGTTTTTTTTTCTATTAGTTTATTTGATAAAAGAAATCAGATTGAAGACAAAATAGATTTTAAAGACTTAAGGCTATTGGTCATGTGCTCTTGACACTTCAAGTTGAGAAGTGCCATCCCTAGCTAGAGCCATTGTTAGGGTCCTATAATTTATAGTATCTTAAGGTGATTAAGCATTTCATGGTTTGTAGGTTTCAAATTATCCATAGATTTCATAAAAAAAAAAGAGGAAAAAGAAATGAAAAGAGGGTATATATAAAAAAAAGAGATAAATAAGAAGGAAAAGAAAGCCCCAAAGATTGTTCAAATGATATAGTTTAAGCATGATTGAACAAATTTCAATTTATATTGATAGGTTAGAAAATAAAGAGTTTCCAAATAGTTAAATCTCGGCAAATCAGTAGCTAAGTAGAAATGGAATTTGGTCCAACTGTTTAATTTGGACCAAAGAGGAGAAATAAGTGGTAGAGTAGGTTAGATCTTAAAAGAAAAGAGATGAAAAAGAAAAAAAAAATGAAAGAACAAAAATTGCTAGGATAGAAAATAAGGGTAGGTAGAATCAGAGAATAAGGAAGGGGTGTCATAGAACCTTCTTAAAAATGGGAAGATATTTCCTAAGGTTCGAAGAAAACTCGATATTTCTAAGGTTAGATAATAATATTTATAAGGAAAAGGGTCTTATGGAACTTTAATAATCTCCCCCCACCCCTTTTAAACCTTATTCATTTATCCTTTCATATTCCTATGGTCTACCCCACATTCATAATTTGACCCAACCACACACTCACCCGTCACATCATCATTAACCTGCCCACCATATTTCCCCTCATATCTGCTCACTCCGCCTAATCGAATGGCCCTGCATCTCTTTTCAGGCCCCCCCTCACCATCCGAAAGTTAATCTAGGGGGAAGGTCTCAAGTCAGTGGTTTCCACTCCCCTACATGTTGCGCTCACATGAGTTTGCACCCCCCCTCTCATACCGTCTACTAATCTATAGGACCCTTGAAAAGTTGTATCCAATATTGGCTAAACCACTCACCCAAGTGACCATTGAACACTCCCCACCTCACTACGCCAAACTGTCTCATCCGTCTAATCATCCCCATTCTCACCGTTGAGCCATAAAGGAGGTTGAGCCATTAGCCAATGGACACACGCCAAATTAAGCCAATCCAATAACCTGATTTCAAATCATAAAATCACCAAAGTCATTCTAAGTTCAAACTTTAAATGTTATTGCATACTTGTAGGCATTTCCTCCCACTCCATTTGTAGGTGCTTCCTCCTGCTCCATTCATCTATTTTCAGAGAACACAAAGTAGAGTAAGAGAACAGAAACATAGTCCACGATTACTTAATCCCTATAGTGATCCTCAACTCAAGTAGTGATCATCAATCCTTACAGTGATCATCAATTCCTATTCTTGAATCCCATTTATGTTCAAATCCATTTCTTTCTCCCTCACTAGAAATCCCACTTCTTTCATCCTTTTCTGTTACAGAATAGACAACAATGGCACCTAACCAGAAAGAACCAGAAATCTTCACCCAATGGTGCACCCACCAATGGATTTAGATAATTTACCATTGGCTAACAGGGATTTCAAGATCCACGAAGCCCTCTCAGAATTTGATCTGTTTAATGTATATCGCTGGTGGGAGGACAGATTCATGGAGGAAATGGATGACATAGGCCTGTGCGACACCAACCTACCTTTTATATCTTCCCTAAAACACATAATTGTCCAGAACTGATCAGGAAGTCCCATTCATGTTATAACCCACAGCAAAGAGCAGTGATGGCCCAACAAGACATATTTTATTCACAACTGATGCTCAATCAATCATGCAAATGATGCAGGCCCTAGTTATTGAAGGAGTTGTTACTTTTTCACATGAAATTTTGATTGAAATGTACCAAAAACTAGATTTCTCCAAAAGATATAAAACATTAGAGCTTTTCATGGCCGAGAATAGACCTTTGCTAGGCAAAAACCCTCCTTATTCCTCTCTGTTTTCCCTGACAGAACTAGACATATTGCCTCAGTTCTCTCCTATCTAATTGGCTATTATTTTGATCAGTGGCTTGATGAAGCTATGATAGCTTTCTTATCTATCCTCTCCATTGAATCTAAGCCCTCAATCATTTTCAACTTTAGCCAGTTTCTAGCAGATGTAATTCATGAACAACTTGTCAACTTTTTCACAGAAGAAGTTTTTCATTATTCCTCAGTGTTGGTTTACATGTTTGTGTATTTTCAGGTAGACAAGTTTTAGTTTTCATTGAGAAAAATGAATGATGAAGGTGAGCCTCAGTCAGTGATATTTTGGACAGCCTTGGTTATGAAAGATCAAAAGGATTTTAGTTACAAGACATTTGTGGAAATGTTTGTACACCCAGTAATGAGCCTCCTTAGTGGAACTACAGAACCAAGGATAAGTGAAGACACAAAAAGAATTATACAGGTGTCTGATCAAGCCAGAACTGGTGATTGAT
>Ga0115856_100898_pt1 | contig 10310 bp, 5 predicted proteins | sample InSIn4gowninarea_FD_83870 | JGI IMG/M metagenome (GOLD analysis project Ga0115856, IMG submission 83870)
TTTTTGTTTTTTTTTGTTTGTTTTTTTCATATTCCATGAGACCAGATAGCTAACTATGTACATATCTTTTATTAGGTTCACATATTTTCCCCATCCTCTTACTTTTTACTGTAGAAAATCCCAACTTGAATGCCAGTTTGATTGACCTAAACATTTTAGCTCTGTCCTAAATTAACCAAACGTTGCTCTGGAACAACATAATCCAGATTTTGAATGCTAGTTTAACAGACCATAAAGCTTTTCTGCCTAGTCTAAATCACCCATACGCTAATCTAGGTCTGTTATTTGATGCTAAAAGTACGAGTAAAAATATCGAGTTATTTACTTGAATTTTAGTTTGATAAATCTTAAATTTTGGTAATTCTAATTTAAACATCCACGCTCTTATCTTCCTTCTAAATGCTGTAGACAATCCAGATTCTGAAAGCTATTTTGCTAGTAAAATACATCACTAAGGTAGTAAAAAATATTATGTCAGTCCTAAAATAAACACACGCTGTTCCAAACGTAGAATACCTGCTGAAAATAATCCAATTTCAGAATGTTAATTAGACAGAGACCTAAAAAACATTTACATGTATCGTACCTAGACGTCTAGGTCTATTATATGCTGCTGAAGTTAATGAAGATGTTGAATGTTAATTTATCTTAAATTTTAAATCGCCTTACATAAATTATGCTTAGATTTATAAATACAGTAACGCAGTTCACCAAAGTGTGCGTAAAGTACGCAATTTTGTAATTATATGTTAATAAAGTGCACTTAAATGACTTGAATGGCACTTGAATGACACTTGAACTCACTAGATAATGTTCATTATGATTCTTTCACTGTAATCCATATGTCTTTATCTACCTTATAAGTATACATTTTATTTTCTTAATGTGTGATTTTCTTTAAAGTTAAAATAAATTTATACCGTACCAAAGCAAAATCAGTGCATTCTAACCAAGATAACTGTGCATATAATTAATTATCTCTTAGTTATATTTTTGAACATATTTGTGGTCGAATTTTATGATGTCATAATTGTTTATAACATTTTAAGTTTGATATCAAATTTTAAATACATTCTTGAGGTTTATTTGATGCATATTTTAAATATGAAAAACATGGGTTAAGAAAAACAGAAAAGTAAAAAACGTACCAGTGCTTTAATTTTACATTTTGCAAATGCACTCTAAAAGCATATATAAAAAGACTTTTTCAATACATTTTAAAATGCCGATTTTCTTAATGATTATTTCTATTCATTCTCTTAATGTGAAATATTGCATTTATACTGATAGTTTTTGAATTGTTACGTTTTCAGTTGATATTCGTCGTTTAAATTTATTATATTTTATTTTGTAATTATTAAGAAATATGCATTTATATCAACATCTCTTGCTAACGCTTCATTTCTTTCATTCCATGATATAAAAACTTTTAAATGTCTGAATTACAATGATATTTTTAACTATATTACCTTATTTTAAAATCAAACTTGCAGTCATAAATCTCTTAAACAAAAAATATGTATTTTTATGCCTATTTTCATATTTTAATAAAGTAAATTTGTTTAAAGAACTTAAGCCTCAACTTGATAAGCATATTTGTTATGCAAACATAGTTTCACATCAACACACACATGTATATAATGCATTTTACCATGATAACATTCGGGGTCGCAAAAAGATTACAATTTTAAAATATTAGAGAGTTTTGCGTATTATTAATATGCCTCGCATCTATCCGAAACTGTTTCATAAACATGTTTTCAAAATGATTAACAAACTGGAATTTCTTTCTTCTTTTATTTTCTTAATTTGTCCGCAACTTCTCGAAAAGCTGCTGTGCAAATTTGCCCTTAGATCCTCTAAAAATATTTTTTGAATTTAATTTGTGCTCATACCTTTATTTCTTTTCTTATATATTTCTTTGTAAAAATATATATGTGTTCCACAGTATATTTTACTTTACTTGAATGATTCTAGTAATAATAATTTTCGCAGTAACTACACTTTTTGTTCAGAGATCATAAATTTACCTTAAGCATTGTAAATATTCAAAAGAATCATTAATAGCTTTCTGCGACAGTTTATACCCTAATTTTATAAAAAAATATTTCATTTGAGTAAAGACGTTAGTTCTCTACGTTAAAAATATAACTTTGTCTCTTGGCAACGGGAAATAAAAAGTCATCTAATGTTTCTTCTTTCTACAGAGAACAAAGAATTAATACAGTCGATTTTATATAATCAATCATGTTCGGATCTTGCTATTTGTTAAAGAATAATATGATTCATAGAAAAAATTACACAGTAGTCTTCTTATAAACTTTTAGTTCCTAACAGTGAACAAATAACTATTGTTCTAAAATATCTGAAGTATTTTTCTGTAGTTGTTGAGTAGTCAAAAGAGTGTACGTATTTATAGTATACTTGCACACATGTGCACATATGTATATTGTTCCTTGTTCAAGTAACACATGTTTTTAAATAAACATATCGTAAATAATTTCTTTGTGATAAACTACATACGTATTTACACTCTCCTCAATACCTTTTTAATAATACAATCCTTGTTTAACATTTGATTTGAAGCATTTTTTTTTTAACATCAATTTTCGTTAGGAAAAACGCTTTTCGTGTTTAAAAAGTAAATTGGGTGTTATTGGTCAATTATATCTTAAGATAAGTTGCTTTTTTGCAAAGCAACTATTTTATTTAGAGATCTTGTATTTCTAAAATTTACGAAACCTCTACCTCATAAAGATTGATCTCAAGTGGTGCAAGAGATAGTGAACAAAGAAACATTATGACAGATCATTTTCAAAGATATATAAAGTTCAATTCAAATAAAAATATATGGGAGAAAATATGTCACACGTATTTTAAATAAGCCAGCAAATAATTATTTTTAACTGGAAATCTTATATTTTTTCAGTTTCCATGTTAGTTTTTCCATTGAAATAATCTGTAAAAAGAAGAACTTTAAAATACAATAGACTACAGTGATTTCTTGTAAACATTGCAAAGCCTTTTCATAATTTTTATAAAATGCATACAAGAAAAAGTCCTTTTCCATGAGAACATAAGCTGATCCTACTGAAGAGAAATGATAAAAGGTATTCAGAATTAAAGATATCCAGGAAAACTGCTTTTTATAGTTGAAGCTAAAACCGTATTGTTTTATGAAGCTTTATCCACCAAACTTGACCAAAATGGGCACTGATCAAACTGGATTAAAAGTTTCTTGATCGAGTTTATTTCCTCATAAAAAAGATGGAAATGTATCACTTATTAGCCCTTGCTCCGGAAGAAAAAGTCATTAAAACTTGATAATACTAACAAAAAAATTACTGAGATTTTTATTGACATGCTTGATATAGCAAGATTGATAGCTTCTAACTATATCGCACGATAAAATCTCAAAAGTTTTTGAGTATGTTTTCCTAGAACATATTACTGCTAGTGTTACAGATGCTATAATGGGCTTTACTGCAGTAAGAGTCACTTTGTGAGCAAGTGGCATTTACAGGGAAACAAGCTGTTTAAAATCCATAAAAAATACTGGCTTCATATCGCAAATAATATCAATAGACAAGGACAATCACAAATCTTAATGTCAATTAAATCTTTAAATTGTGACCTAAGTATTTTTTTTCGGCTTATTAGGAAAACCTAAAACATATTGTGAGTATTAACAAGTTTGCAAAGGAGACGCATAAGTAAAATTCAAAGAAAATTGACACCATTATTACATCAAGCTGTTTTTCGAAATTTAACTATGGGTTTATAACTTGTGACCTGGAAGTTTCTTTCAAACAATGGAAGTTTCCTGCAAGAAAACGAAAGTTTCTTGCAAGCTATATCCAGGTAATTCAGTTGATTTCTTTCTGAGTTGATTGAGCGATTATTGTAAGCGTTCCTACGACTAAGCGACCTTCAAAATAAACTAAGATTTCAGAGTTGAGTTGTCTGGATTCAATACTCCCTAGTTCTGTCGACCTGTTAATTCGGAAGTTTCGAGTACAAATTCCTAAATTCTCTACAAGTTCAAGTACAACCGAAGATTTTAAGCCTTTGTGTCTTCAAATTGTCCATTCTGTATGCTTTCATTTCGTTAAACTGCCTTTTGAGGTTTCAGTAAATGTTTATTCGATTAAGTGTCCTGTCTTTAAATTGCATTTTTGGGCGACATATTTTTTTGGTATTTTGTCGTTTTCATTTAGGCAAACTGTTATATTGATAAACTTTCATTTGGGAAATTGTTTTAAAATAAATTACTCATTTGGTAAACTAACCTTTCAGTAAACTATCGTTTCAGTAAATTGTTTTTAGGGCAAATTTTTATTCCCGTAAATTGTTATTTGGTATACTTTATATTTGGTAAACTGTATTTTTAGTAATTTTTTAATGTATAAATTTTCGTTCGCTAAACCGTCCGGATCCACGGTTAAGTCTTATATTTTAAAGCACTTTCATGTAGAATGTTGAAAAACCATTTAATTTGAAATTCAAAGATAAAAAAAGGCATTTAGTATGAAAAATTTACGCTTAAAAATTCTTTTAAGATTTGTTTCTAATTTATTATCTTTAAGTACGAGACGCGTTAAATCTTCTTAAATGGAAAAAGTGGAGATTCTTTTGTGGAGAATTTTTTATTCTGACTGCTTTTGTGTTCAGAGGACAGAACTATTCTTCCATTAGAATAGTGCCTGCTGAATGCGAAAAGAAAATATTTCCATTTCCGATAGAATGAGAAAATAAAATTTAAGATTTCCCGAGGACGGGAAATTTTGTTTGATGGAAGGAACTCAGTGTGAATTCTCTGAGGAAAAAGTTGTTGAACTTTGGAAGGCAGAAAAATTGACGAGGTTCGCTTTTTAACATTACAAATTGTGTGCTTTTAGAGTTGTTATTCACTCGTTTTTGTATTCATATACTGCATAACAAAATATTTTTTGAATACATAATGTTAAAAGTCTTAAAATTTTGTAGTTCAAAATAATATTTTTTTTTATAGTTTTGCTGTACAGATTCGGTTAAAAAACAGTTAGAGTACTGGTTAATAGAATAGTGTAAATCGGATAAAATGGAATGAGCCAAAAATTTGCTAATATTTAAGCCTTTTGACCTGAACATTTTTCGTCTTAATATTCTATTAAATTGAAGTAAATGATGTAAAACGAACAAAAAAATAGGTTAAAAAGGTGCATAGAAAAATATTTTTGACCACTGGAAAATGGTTTTTGCTTTTGTGTTGGATTAAGTGTCCTACCACTTTTATTCGATCGCTAATTAGTGAATTCAAAATTTTCGAGATTTCTGATTGGAGAAGATTATTTTTACTTTCGTGTGAATAAAATTGGCGTTGAATTTTAAAAACACATACTAATATGAAGTTAAGTTGTTTTTCTATATTTTTCATGAATAAAATATTATTTCATCTCGGTGGAGATACGAAATTAGGTGTTCTAGTGTAGGAAATGACGAGGATCAGAAACTCAGTGGCAAACATTTTATTTTTAATTTAGAAAATATATATTAATTTTTAATGCACATTTCTGCAGCCCAATCTTGAATCTGGCAATAAGATTCACAAAACCATTAACTCTTTGATGCCATGGAATCGGTTTTGGTTACGGTCGTAGAAGCAGACGATTCTAAAAATCAATGCAGTTTTAATTATTTTTCTGCATTTTTTATAAAAAATAAACAAATAAAAAAAACTTTTTACAGGTTACATATACAAACCTCATATTCCAATGGTTAAATTGGAACACCGGCACCCAGACGTTTCCAAGTTTTTATTCAAATTGTCTCCTGTATTATCTTTTTCTTACTTCTATGTGATCAGAAAATTTTTTGATATTAATTTTCGTGAGTTGCTCTTAGATTGATTCATTCACATTTTAATTGTATATAACAGTGTTAGTTCTTTGAAACACTAAACACGAAAAGTTAAATGACGCACCAGATTGAATGAAACGTGATTTCATTAGATTTCATGCTATCAACTCTTTTAATTTAGGAAAAACCTCACGGAGCGATAATAGTTGTTGCAGAATGTGAACGTCACAAATCATCATGGCTTCAAATATTTTATGCTTGAACATTTTCTTCGAATTGCTTCTATGATTTGCCAGGTTCATAAAATTCCAAGATTATTCAGACTGTTTTTTCAATATTTTTCCGGAAAGGAAAAGTCGAATCGATTTTAATTCAGTTTTGTTTTTGGTTTCGAAAGTCACTTGTGCGAAAGTTATCTCGATTGGATGAATCGTAGATGTTCTTGAATACCAAACGAATTAATAGCAGTCATTATGTATGTAGATTTATGTATTACATTTTAACTAGAAAATAATTCTGAATTTCTTTACAGAAATGGTGTTTTATATTAAACAAGAATTATAAAACTTATCCCGGAAATACCATCTTCATTTTTCAAATGTTTGAATTCGTAATAATGTTCATTTTATTTATTTAGTTTTATATCTATTTTACTTATTTATTTTAATGAAATCTCTGTTACTCCTTTCAATACATTTCCATATTATTAAACAGAAGTTTATAACAAATACAATATAAGGAAATCATATCTATTCTAATGTTATTTTATATTCCGTTTTCTACTAAACTTTGCAGAGATACTTTAAATAAGATATTTCTTTAATTTAATTAACTTTAATACTAAAGCTAAATACGTTATATGGTATTATTATTTCTCTGTTTTATAATTAAGGTTTTGAAAAGCTTTAAAAATTAGCTTTTAAAAGTTTTAAAAATTTAAGTTTTAAAAAATTTAATCAACAGTAAATTTTTAAAAGCTTTATTTTTACGTATTGTTAAATTTTAATAGAGTTTTCTTTTTTTGAACCATATCTATATGTTTTAACTTTTAATGAGAACTTTAGAATCTTTATAACTTTTGAAGTATAGATTTTCCATATTATATAATTAAATTCACGTACTATAATTATTATGTGTGCCGCTGACAGTAATAGATAATCGAGAAATTTATTACTATGAGTTACTATTAATTTATAATTAAAGCAACCCATCCAAAATTTCAAAATTTTGTAGAATTATTAAAACCCATGTTTATAGTAAAATAAAGGAATAATGTTTATCCCAGAACTATCATATTTTACCTCTTTTACATTTTTTGTGCTTTTAGAATTTTTTTCAAAAACTTTTTAAGCTTCGTTTTTATGCTGAAACATTTTGTAATAATTAAAAAAATAATAAATGTAAAGTCATTTAATTATTGCAAAGAATTAACATCGAATTGAAACTAAAATATGTCATACGACTAAGAAAAAACTTTTTTTGTCACGTTATGGTGTCATAGATTTCTACTTTCACTATAAATCTATATTTTGGCAGTTGTAATTGTATTTCGCAGTATTTAATTGTAAGTTGTGCACTGAAAATTGCAGAGTACTGCGTCTATAAAGTTTATTAAGGAGGGAGCTTATAGTTTATTTATAATGAAATTTTATATAATTATATAACATGACAACAGGGGTAAAAATCATAAAAGTATATTTTCAAAGCATTTATCTTTAATATTTTATAAAATTTACCTGCTATGTGCATTAATGACAAATTTACATGTTCGAGTTTTACATAAATGATAATTAAATTGTTTAAGTACTATTTTAATTCATATTTACTTCACCTTAACTCATTAAAATGATAATTACACAAGGCGCGAAATATTTAATTTAAAATTAAGTTTTTGCTCCTAAATCATAAATGCAAAGCTGTTATTTAATTTAGAAACACATTTTAATTTCGTCTTTCTTTTCTAGCAAAGAATTTTTGAAGTTAGAACTTTGTAAAACATTCTCTCTCACACATATCTGACATTTTTTTTTTATCCCGAATCACATTCTAGTACATGTTTAAAAGTAGTATAAAACCGCCACAAGTATGAGAGCGTGTGTTCTTCAACAGTATTAAACTTGCGTTCACTTAATTTATGTCACATTTGATTATTTCTTAAAGAAAATGTTTAACTTGTTTGCTTGTGGCAACAATAAAGTAAAATTAATAAAACTTAAAGAAATAAAAACGCATCTGCATTTAATCAAATTCTGACACAAATCATTTTTATATATTATACTGTTACAAATATTCTCCTCGTCGTCTTAATTGTCTATCGACAAAAGGTCACCCTCCCATATACTGACCATGTCCGACGCTGCTTACCTAATGGTGATCAGACACGAACCGGTATTTATAAATTGATTTGAAGTTATATTATTTTACAAATATTCATTTTAGTTTTAGCTCTTTTCCACCTTTATTATCTTAGGACCTGAGCATACACCTGCAACCACTTCCTGGAGGGGAACCTAACAGTTGGATGGGCATGCCTCTCATCTTTTTTACCATCTTTGTAATATTTTTCAAAATTATATCTTCTGTTATCGATGTCGAGTTGTCCTTATCGTTTGGAAGATACTCTTGAAACCAGTTTTTAGATCACCAATATCTGTCAGAATTGGAAACAAATACTCGTTTTTTTTTTTTTTTTTTTTTTTTTTTTCGGATTCTTTTTCTTTCAGCACTGAAAAAGAAACATCACGAGGATCTGATGTGGTTATCTTTCAGAGAATTTGTTGAAATTATTATCTGTGAAATTCAGTATTACTTTATGAAAAAAATAGGATATTAGCTTTATTAAGAATAATTATATATTCATCAGTAAGGTGCCGATTTTGATGACGTAAAAAATAAAAAAAATGTTTTTAAAATGTTAAATGCCGCTAAAACACTTCAAAAACGCCTTTAAAAATGCACTTATGCACTTAAAATTTTATACATATGATGTTAAAATGATTTACTAAACAAAGAACACAATGTAATCTATAAAGTCATAATTTAAATATAAATAATTTTACCTAAATATAAATAGTAAAAATGCTGTATTAAGAAATGTGTTCAAATGTATGACTTACTTTAAAAAATTTATTGTCTTGAACTAATATTGTATTTTTTTTCCTTGATCAAAGCTTAGTTACATTGAATTATTTGGTGCTTTTAAATGTTGTTAAATGTAAACGATCTTTTATGATCAGAATGTTTGTTCTGATACTTAAAAAAGCTTCTTCCAATGTCTCACGTATGTGCGTATATGAATATACAGATTTGCTTACTTTCGTTTTACCTTCGTTGTTTATGGTCTCAACTTCACTATTTATGAAGGAATTAGAAGTCTGAGTTTAATCGATTGCCGACTTAGATTCATTTAATGAGGTCAAGCGAGAGGCCACCGGTTTTACTCCACAAAAAGTGTGAACAGATAGATCGGTTTCATAACATCACATCTTCTGGAAAACGTGAAAAAACGAAGTTGTAAACTGAAAAAAGTAAAATTTCTATCAAACAGAAAATTTTGTAAAAATGCCAAATATTGCTTCAAAAATCTCACAAAATTCTAAATAATGCCTCAAAAACACAAAACATGCCTTAAAAATACTCTAAAAATTAAAAACATAAAAAAACATGCTAAAACTGCTTAAAAATGCGATTATCTTAAAATCCGCGCCTTATTCATTAGTATTATTAAAAACGTATAAGCGTATGTAGCAAAAAATGCATGTATGTATAAGCGTATGTGAACAATATGTGACAAAGCACAGAACTTTTGAAGTAGCCTAAATTTGTACAAATTATTCACAAATATGCATACTGATAATTCTTCACTAATTATTTTAAAAAAATACAAAAATTATCTGTTAGATATTTGCTTTCAGATTTTTGCTTCTGATCAGAGTGTTGTCAGTGCTGTCATACCTTTTATCTTGTGAATATTTTGTTCTTTTCTCCTCTTGGTTCTGACTCCACGCGCTTTCAAAAGTGCCTTCTACAAATAGTTTTTGATTGTATCTGCTTAAAGGACATTCGTACACAAAGTAATTAATGTAGTTGTGGTACAATGCCCAATTCAGTTTCAAAAGCAGAAAGAATATCGTCAAGAAAAAAATATTTACAAATTCTTTCTTTATTAATTATTTTTGATAAAGTGGTTATTCATTGCCATTTTCTCGTGACTAAACTAAATATTGTGCTACGTGCATGAGCTGGCTAAAATTATATTCATCTTGGTATTTAAAACGATGTGATATATCGTACGTAACTCTAAAAATTTTGATAATGGCTTGTATGTATTTTGATTCACCATTGTAAACCATTCTGTCTGTTACACTTAACTCCAACCGTAACTAATTTAAATATAGAATGTCCTTGCAATTAATATCCGTTGATATTTCTTTGTGAAACAAATGAAAGATTTTTGCATAAGAAAGAGTTTA
>Ga0115856_100899_pt1 | contig 10305 bp, 8 predicted proteins | sample InSIn4gowninarea_FD_83870 | JGI IMG/M metagenome (GOLD analysis project Ga0115856, IMG submission 83870)
GTACCATTGCAGACCCTGCATGTGGTACCGGAGGTTTCTTTTTAGCGGCTTACGATTTTATTGTTGCCAATCATAACCTCGACAAAGACCAAAACCAGTTAGCCGACCTCAATGTCAAAACCGACAACCTGACAATCATAGCAACGAACAATACAGCGCTGCAGCCCGGCTATATCATATTTATAAGCTATGTTTTATATGGACTTGTGCTGTCAACAATACTAAAAGCTATAACCCCTTATAAGAAGGTCAAATAGTTTTAAATTATTATTAAACCGGTAATTAAATATTAAAAGCTTTGAACACTGATCAGACAACTTCACCGGCAAAAAGATTTAGGGTAATCTACATACTACTTATACTTGTATTAACTGTCCTGCTGGCAAGTGAAGCATATTTTGGCTATCACGTTCATACGCTTTCGAGGCAGCAGGAAAAGATAAAAGAAGATTACAGCACATTCAATAACATCAGCTTTGGTCTGTTTTCTGTTGATGAGTGGCGAGATAGAATTACAGCCGTTATAAATCCTAAAGTTGAAAACTATAGCATTACACCTCAACAGAAGAGACAGTTGTATGTAAAGATTGAAAAACAGCTTCATGCCCTCATAAATAAGACCATTGCCGCAGCAAATAAGCCTCAAAAATCGATAACCGGGAAGTTGAAAAAGTTTGCATTCAATAAAATTGTAAAGGCAGACCAGCTACACGCCCAGGTACCCTCTTTTACCCAGACTATTGTTAGCAGGATCACCAGTCCCAGAAGCCAGAGAAAGCTAAAGAATATAGTCAACAGTAAGCTAATAAAAGCTGAAGCACAAACGTACGACAGTACACAATCAGCTATCGTTGCAGTCACCGAGGCAATGTTTAAAAAGTATAACGTTGCTATCACGGAGGAGTTTAATAAAGCAATTACAAGCCAGGTGATATCTATTCAAAAAACTACTTACAACTATGCCTATGCTATGCTTGCGTGCGTGTTAACAGCACTTCTTTTGTTTTGGTTTGTGAGAAACCGTGTACACCTACAGCCTGTACTTTTTATTGCATTGCTCCTGTTTGCCTTTGTACTATTAGGGGTGGGACTAACTGCTCCTATTATAGAAGTGGATGCACGTATAAAAGCACTTGAATTTATGCTGTTAGGACAAAGGGTTGCTTTCGAAAACCAGGTATTATTTTTTCAGAGCAAGAGCATTGTCGATATTATGCAAACACTTATAAGCCAATCTAAACCTGATGCGATAGCAGTAGGTATGATCATCTTTTTATTTGTAATTCTTTTCCCGGTTCTAAAACTAGTTGCAGGCGGTGTTCATATTTTAAGCGACAGAAAACTTGCAGAAAGTAAAGTAGTAAGATACTTCACCTTTCATTCCCGCAAATGGGATATGGCAGATGTAATGGTAGTAGGTATTCTGATGACTTACATTGGTCTAAATGGCATATTAGAAAGCCAACTTAGCAACTTAAACTTTAAAAATGCTTTCATTACTTCCACTACTATCAATAACAGTTCCCTGCAACCCGGTTTTTTTATTTTTGTCGGCTTTGTTTTTTATGAAATGGTACTGTATCGGATTCTGAAACGTCTGTCTAGTTTAAGATCAGCAGTTTCTGCCAACCAGCCTTAAACATACTCTCGAAATTCTTCCTGCCTCTCAGCTACGCTGTAAGTGGCATGTTGTTAGTGGGAGGAGGAACGACGAAGCAATTTGGTGACTGCAATAAAAGCGTTGCAAATTCTAAGGACTCTCAAACTTAAACAGCAGATACTTCGTGCCTCACAATGATCATATAACTAAACCCCTTTCAAGCATTTTAAAACGTCTTGAAAAGATGCCAACGCACTCTCCAAATTCTCCGCCATCTCCTCTGCCAATACATCAGGATCGGGAAGGTTATCTAAGTCAGCAAGTGATTTATCTTTTAGCCAGGTAATGTCTAAAGATGTCTTATCTCTGGCAACAATCTCGTCATAAGTGTACTTCCTCCACCTGCCTTCAGGGTTATCGGTTGCATGAAAAGTTTCAACACGCTTAAACCTATTACCAGTATTATAACAACTAATAAACTCCTGCAGGTCACTAAGCTTTAACGGTTTTTTTTAGCATGTGGTGGATGTTGGTGCGGTAGTCGTAGAACCATATTTCTTTAGTCTGTGCAGTTTTGCTGCTGGGTTTGTTGTCGAAGAAGATGACGTTTGCTTTACGCCGTTGGCGTAAAAGCTACCGGTTGGCAAACGAAGGATGGTATGTACATCTGTTGTTTCCAACAGCTTTTTACGAACCGCCTCACCTGCCCCGCCTTCAAAGAGGACATTGTCCGGAACAACTACTGCTGCCTTGCCTGTTGTTTTTAGCATCGAGCCGATGTGCTGAACGAAGTTCAGTTGCTTATTGCTGGTGGTTGCCCAGAAGTCCTGGCGATTGTAGGTCCGGTCTTCTTTTTCCTGTTCGCCTTCTTCATGGGTTAACGTTTGACTGCTCTTTTTACCAGCCCCCTCCCAACCCTCCCCCAAAATTGGGGGAGGAAAATGGATTAGCTAATACATAATCATAATAAACACCCGAAGGAGCAATCAGCGCATCTGCCGGAGATATACTATTATCACTATCTATGTCACCAATGTTATGCAGGAACAGGTTCATCAGCGCAAGCCTTCTTGTGCCTGCAACTATCTCGTTGCCATAAAACGTGCTGAACTTTATAAACTGCTTTTGGTCTTTGTCGAGGTTATGATTGGCAACAATAAAATCGTAAGCCGCTAAAAAGAAACCTCCGGTACCACATGCAGGGTCTGCAATGGTACGCATCGGTTCAGGACGAACACATTCCACCATTGCCCTTTTCAATCACAATGGAGTAAAGTATTGACCTGCATCGTATTCGTATATTCTACATTCTTTTCCTCAGGGCTCAACGTTGCCCTTTTGCTTCAATAAACTTAACAAGATTATTGTGGTCATTTAAAGGTAACGGCTCACGATTAAGAACAAATTCAATCAGCGTGGTTGTGAAAGGATAAAAAAACTTTAGGTTTGTATTCAACATCTCTTGCGTGAGATCTAGAGAAATAGTAGAGGTAGACTCTCCCTTCCCTTTAATATCATCCGCTAGGTTTTGGGAATAGCCTACTAATTCAGATCCTGAAGATGCGGTGAGTTCTATTTTTAAACCTTGTAACTCTTTATATTTTATACTATCCAAATCTACATGATAGCACCTATAACTATTGTCAGATGAGTAAGGATGCATTTCCATGTCTACAGGATCCTCATTGTTTAGATCCTCTGCTCTATAGATCTGAATGTGAAAATCAGAAATACCATCACCTCTTTCATCTACACAATGCACCACAAACTGTTGGTACTTTTTTATACTATTATAAGTAGCGGCAGTGGAGGCGCGGGCATTATCGTTCCATTTTTGTAAACTCTCTTTATCGTTTACCTGCAAAGCCCCTATTACTAAATCCTGTAACTCGGTGGAAGGTTCTTCCAAAATTGTAGCATGATTAAGACCTTTAATTGGCACAAATGGGATCCCAATATTACTTCGTGAGTCTTCTCCCCATTCTGTAATAGTATACCTCTTATCTGAGCCTGGAGGTTCTGTAAAATCTATTGAAATCTTTCGGGTGTTCAGCGAACATCCGGCATGCCTAACAGTGCCATCCGTTCCCGGAGCCTTCGTGATTGTATCATATACTTTACCGTAGCGCTGGTCACCAATAAAAATAAAAACGTAGGGCGTATTAGGGTCGGGACCATAAAACGTTTTGTTTTCATTTAGCAGGTCCTGATGCGCAAGGTTCCAGGTAAACGCGCTACCCAACTCTAACCCGTCAAGAACCTTATCGCCGGCTTCCATAAAATCAGGCCCCCATTTCTTATTTCCTTTAAATAGTGATCCAATCCAGCTCCGCCCTTTGTAGGCTAAAGGAGAACCAAAACTTGCAGGTGCAAGCCCGATTAGATGTTTAAGCCTTACAAGCCTTTTACCAGGGTATGTAGCGAGCCACGATCTCAATACAAGCATACCTGTAGAATGCACAATAGCATCAAATTCAAAGTTTCGGTTTTTGTCATACTCATTTTTAAATTTGAATTTCAGCGCTCTGTCAAAGCCTTCTGCAAGGTCTTTAATTGTCACTTCATTTGTCAATGTTTTATAATCGCACACATTGATTGTCTTCGTCTCAAAACCTCTGCTACATAAAATTTCCCTCCATCTAAAAAATGAAGGTCCTTCATCAGAATAGCCATGAATTAAAATAATGGGTCTGCTCATGTAAATTTTTTTGATTGAATTTGTACTCCGTCCATTCAAGTCACCCTTTTACTTGCAACACCCCTAGAATATCTCGGAAACGCGCAGTATAAAAGAGTTTGCTTCGTTTACTAATGTAATATTCTAGCTTCATTAAAGCAATAGCTAGGAGTTTTTAATTTTCGGGAAAAGGGAGCGTATCAATAAAGGGAATCTGTAAAAAGAATATGTTGATGCGATAACCGTAGAATCAACGTCTTTTGTCCACCTGCCTTTGCTTGGTTATTTTTGAATAAGATGACCTTTGCTTTTACACTGTTGGCGTAAAGGGTACCTGCAGGCAAACGAAGGATGGTATGGACATCGTTGTTTTCTTCGTAGCGATTTATTCCGAAAACATTTTTAGCTTTAGTAACTCCTCAAGTTGTTTAAATCAAGGTTATTGCACCTGACTAACTGGATTTGTATTATTTGGATTAAGAAAATCAAAAATTACTAGTCTCATAGTTAAATAACCACTTATGAATCCAAAGGAAGAATAATACAATAATATTCCAGCTGACAAGACCGTCGCTGCTTGCTCAGATGAAAATTGAAGAGCTAATCCTTCACCCATTCTCCTTGCTACACGTAGAACAAATCGAGGAATAGATTCAAGTTGAACTAAAGTAGCGCCTACCAAAACTTTGGTTAACCAATCAGAAATATCGGTAAGGTTATTATTTGCTTGAATTGCAGCACGCTGTTGACTATCGGTTAATTGAGGACCTGCAATGGGTGTTGACAGATTACTTACAACTTTTGGAACACCAAAAATAAAACCCATTAAGCAGCCGCAAAAAAAATAACCTGTTGCCCAAATTAGAGCAGAACCAATTCTAAATTGATTATATGCACCACAACAAATTAAAATAATAAAACCAAGGAGAAAACCCACTATTATCCAAATTGCCGTCCACAAGTACTTAGCAGGACCACCAGTGAAAGTTTTCATATCTACTCTTTATGTTTTATTCTATAAAAGTCATTCTGCATCAATTCTTGTTAACCATGTTATTTGCTACCTTAAACCTCACGTTAACGACTTTGAGCTTTTTTCTTAAATCTCAAAATATGTTTTCTTTTATTAAATTACAATAGCACTGAAATAATTATCATTCTTACCCCTTCAACCTCCTCAACACCTCCCTAAAACTCCCCAACGCACTCTCCGAATTCTCCGCTATTTCCTCGGCCAACATATCAGGGTCAGGAAGGTTATCCAAATCAGCAAGTGACTTATCCTTCAACCAGGTAATATCAAGCGAAGTCTTATCACGAGCAACAATCTCATCATAACCAAACTTCCTCCACCTGCCTTCAGGATTATCAACGGCATGATAAGTCCATACACGTTTAAACCTATTAGCAGCATTATAACAGGTAATAAACTCCTGCAGGTCGCTAAGCTTTAAAGGGTTCTTCTTGAGGGTGTGGTGGATGTCGGTGCGGTAGTCGTAGAACCATATCTCTTTTGTCTGTGCGGTCTTGCTGCTGGATTTGTTGTCGAAGAAAAGGACGTTTGCTTTTACGCCGTTGGCGTAAAAGATACCGGTCGGCAAATGAAGGATGGTATGTACATCTGTTGTTTCCAACAGCTTTTTACGAACAGTCTCACCTGCTCCGCCTTCAAATAACACATTGTCCGGAACAACTAGTGCTGCCCTGCCGCTCGACTTAAGCATGGAGCGGATGTGCTGAACGAAGTTCAGTTGCTGGTTGCTGGTGGTTGCCCAGAAGTCCTGGCGGTTGTAGGTGAAGTGTTCTTTTTCCTGTTCGCCTTCTTCGTTAGCATGCTTTTATTTTTTAATAAAAGTAGAAGTATATTTATTTGTACCGTCTGACAACTCAAGGAAATATATTCCCGATGTTAAGAAACCTACTTTCAATTCTTTTATTTCTCGATTACTGATACTGAATGAACGATTGTATAATACGTTGCCATTGGCATCCAGTATCTTCGCTGTAAAATCTGCTGCGCCTCTTGAACCTGTTAATGAAAACCTCAAATCAGTAACAACAGGATTTGGGGCGACACGGACAGAAGGTTCTTTTTCGTCCGTTAATACTATGGTGTCACTGATAACACTTCTTCCATTTTTAGAGACTATTTTCAGCCTGTAATAATTATTACCCTCAAACAAATACTTGTCGGCGTAAGTAAATTTTGTTGCAGAATCGAGCCCCCTGTTTATAAGAGCCAGCCTCTTAAAATCGACATTGTTACCGGTTTTCTCTAATTCAAATTCTTTAATATCCGCCTCCTTTGCAACTTCCCAATAAATTAGTCCTGAATGTCCGTCTTTTGTTGCGGCAAATTTCAAATTAGTAGGAGGAGATACTGTATAAGAAGCGTCTTTGCTACAACCAATATTATCAGTTACTATAACTTTATAGGTACCCGTTTTAAAAACTTTAATGGTTTGTTTCTTTCCCCCTATACTGTCATTTAGCGGAACGTTATCTAAATACCATTGATATGTATAACTCGCAGAATTGGGTGCTAACAAAGAGTCATTTCTTTCTTCTATTGAAAAACTGGTAAGATTGGAGATATTTATAATTATCTGTTTCGGCCAGCTTTGTATGTTGTTCACAGTTTGCGTAACATAAAGCGTATCGGTTTTGGTTATGTTGGGAAGATAATTATTTCCGCTCGCAATCAAATCTTTAAGCAAGCTATCCTTATACCAGTTGATGCTGTTGCCTTTTGCGAATAAACTAGGCAGGTTAGTGCCGTAGCATACAACGAAATTTCTTTCTATAAGAGGTTTGTTTGGTCTTTTGCTGGTAGTTGAACCTGTATTGAATTTGCCAACATATACTGAATAGGGATTCATGTAAGCCGGCTCTATAACGCCAAGCCCTTTAACATCCGCATGTCCGACAAGATAGTTGTTTCCTGAATTATCTATATCTAACCCGTATAAATATTCATCTCCACCCAAAACATCTCTTGTATAAACCGTATCTCCGTCGGAATTATATTTAATGAGGTGAAAGTCCATGTATGTGCCACCATAATTTCCAAACCTTGTTCCACCCAAATAAATGTTACCATCATGATCTGCAACTATATCACGGGGCGTACTCTCATATTTAGTTCCATTTCTTGCCCAAATAACGTTGCCGGCCGTATCATACGTGGCAATAAAAGAGCTTTGACCATAAATGTAAGGCGTAACTGTTATACTGTTGTTGAATACAATTTGTTGCGAAAATGTTCCCGCCAATATCACATACCCTGAATCTGTTAAGGCAACCTGTGGAATCTCGTTCGTTCCTCCGACAGGCATCTTAACCCAAATCACTTCTCCTTCCGGCGAATATTTTACCAAAAAAGTGTATGGCTGCCACGATGCCTTTCGTAAAACAGTATTTCCAACCTTTAAAGAGTCACAATTAAAACCGCCAGCAACATAACAGTTACCCAATCTATCTACTGCCAGATCATTTCCCCAGGCACCGTTACTATTACATCCTTGTAGCTTTGACGACCATTGAAATATGCCATCCCTGTTTAGCTTAGCTACTATAGCGCTCCCATCTTGTTCACCTGTAATAAAAATGTTTTCATACTGATCAACACTGATATCTCTTCCATAGCCATAAAGGCTCTTTTGAAGAATATCGCTGTTCCATTTAAGGGAACCTGATGAGTCGTACTTTGACACGAAGATCTTACCGTTATACGCACCTGTAAGATATATATTACTGGAATCGTCCAGGGAAAGGCCCATCGCTTCGTTATATGTAGTACCCAGGTCGATCATTTTCGCCCAAATTACATTTCCCCCAGAATCAATCCTGGCAACGAACATGTCACTATAATAATCATCGGGGCTGATAAGTGTAATTGAACCTAAAGTGAGGGTTTTAGTAAAGTAGCCGGCAATAAATTGATTTCCGTTATTATCTACAGCAATATCACGATCAGCGTCAGAATATTGATGATTACCTGAACCATTAATAACCCACTTCCACTGTTGAGCTAAAGTTGACTGAAGGTTTATAAACAGCATTAAGAAAAAAGCGAATAATACGAGGTGTTTTTCTTGTAATAACATAGGTTAACTGCTCTAGAATAGATAGGTTTATAAACGTTTAAAATTCACTATAAAGTGTAAAACCTCAGAAATTATATCTTCAACCTCCTCAGCACCTCCCTAAAACTCCCCAACGCACTCTCCAAATTCTCCGCTATCTCCTCTGCCAAAACATCAGGGTCGGGAAGGTTATCTAAATCAGCAAGTGATTTATCCTTCAACAGGTAATATCAAGCGAAGTTTTATCCCTTGCAACAATCTATTCCTAAGCGTATTTCCTAAACTCTTAGATATCATCAAAAAAATCATTATCTAAAGACTTAATTACATATTCTGTTTTTACCTGTACGCCCACATTATTTTTAATTGCGTAATCAGCTAACAACCTACCATCAATCAGAATAATCCTATTGTGCGGATTCATTTGAGAGGTTTTTCTAGCATCTTCCGTAAAATCTGATGTTGTAATAAATATCCCTTTAGTTGTTCCTTTTAGGCTTAGCGACCCAATAAAATCTCTTATGTCTTTTGATTGAACTTTAGTTTCATCCCAACGTTTTGCCTGTACATAAACTCGTTCTATTCCAAATTGATCCTGGTAAATTATTCCATCAATTCCGTTATCGCCAGACTTACCTACAACCTCAAAAATCTTTGCTTCAGCTCCATATCCCATTTTGATTAGTAGTTTTAATACAAACTTTTCAAAGTAATCAGGAGGTTTACTTTTAAGTAAGTCGAGAAGATCAACAGCAAGATTATTATTTAAAATTTTTGTTGTTTCACCTAAGATTTCTTCCGGAGTCTGAGTGCTAATTGCCATTGATGTTGGACTTACTGTACCAACCTTTTCGTCGGGTAGGGATAAAGTAGTCTGCCATATTTTGTAAGCTTCAAACTTCTTAAGGAACGCTGTATTAATCTCTGTAATATTATCTTTAAGTACTCCCTTACCTGCATCGGTTATTTGATAAATAGCCCTTTTTAAGTAATGTACAAGTCCAGCGTTCTTCAAATAACTGATTGACCAAGTAACTCTGTTTTTAAATAAAGGCTGTTGACCACTGGGAACTGTAATTCTAAGGTCATCTTCACTCAGCTTAAATTCCTTATATAGGACTTCCAGCATCTCCGATAAAGAATGAGCTTCACCATCACCTAGGTATTTCAAAGCTGGATACATTATTTTCTGATAATCAGGAATATTCTCTGCGCTCATTTTATGTTGCCTAATTTTTAATTTACTGTTTTAGTTGCCTCAACACCTCTCTAAAACTCCCCAACGCACTCTCCAAATTCTCCGCTATCTCCTCGGCCAATACGTCTGGGTCAGGAAGGTTATCTAAGTCAGCAAGAGACTTATCCTTCAACCAGGTAATATCAAGCGAAGTTTTATCCCTGGCAACGATCTCGTCATATGTGTACTTCCTCCACCTGCCTTCAAGATTATTGGTTGCATGATAAGTCTCAACACGTTTAAACCTGTTAGCAGCATTATAACAGGTAATAAACTCTTGCAAGTCGCTTAGCTTTAGAGGGTTCTTCTTGAGTGTGTGGTGGATGTTGGTGCGGTAGTCGTAGAACCAGATCTCTTTTGTCCAGGGGTCTTTGCTGCTGGGTTTGTTGTCGAAGAAGATGACGTTTGCTTTTACGCCGTTGGCGTAAAAAATACCGGTTGGCAGTCGAAGGATGGTATGAACATCTGTTGTTTCCAGCAGCTTCTTACGCACTGTCTCACCTGCTCCGCCTTCAAACAATACATTGTCTGGAACAACTCCTGCTGCTTTGCCTGTTGTTTTAAGCATTGAGCGGATGTGCTGAACGAAGTTCAGTTGCTTGTTGCTGGTGGTTGCCCAGAAGTCCTGGCGGTTGTAGGTGAGGTCTTCTTTTTCCTGTTCGCCTTCTTCGTTGGTAAAGGTTTGACTGCTCTTTTTACCAAACGG
>Ga0115856_100902_pt1 | contig 10264 bp, 14 predicted proteins | sample InSIn4gowninarea_FD_83870 | JGI IMG/M metagenome (GOLD analysis project Ga0115856, IMG submission 83870)
AGTGATTTTTACTTTAAACGAGCTGAGCGCATTGAAATACCCGCTTCTATCACTGCCGTACACTTCTATAGAAAATATGGATATGATTATAAAGACGGTATTAAAGAACCAGATGATGAAGGACTTTTAAGACTAGAAAAGTTTAAACACAATTAATATATAGACTAAAAAAGATGGGTATATAATATACATAAGAACTGTAAAAAATTAGGATTTTTTAAGGAGAGATGTTAAATGCAAAGAATGAAGAAGCGAACGATTTTTATGGAAGTGGTATCAGATATTTTATTTGAAATACCAGGTATATTAATGCTTATACCAAGATTTTTTATCTGGGTTGGAAGAGTTATCTCTAAAATATTCTAGTAGTATAATTAATTTGTATACAAAAAATGAAGAGATAAATAAGATATTAATATAAATAAATGTGTAACCTTCTTAATTGTTGGGTATGTACTGATAAAGGTATAAAATAATCCGAAAACAAGGAGTTAAACAATATGCAAAGTATTATCAAACGAATTTTTAGATATATTAGTGTAGCAGTCATAATGAGGTTAATACGTAAATTAATAAATAAAGGTTCTAATAAAAAGGGTAATTAGGTGTAAAACACTTAATTACTCTTTTCCCATTCTTCTCTTAATAATCCCATGCGAATAGAATCATAATAACAACCATTATAATATCTCACTTTTCTTATTTTAGCTTCCATAGTCATACCAAGCTTTTCACCAATTTTTATCATACCTTTATTTCCAGACCATGTTGTATAGCCTACACGTACTATATTTAAAGTGTTAAATAAATGTTCTTTAATACCGTCTTTATAATCATATCCATATTTTCTATAGAAGTGTACGGCAGTGATAGAAGCGGGTATTTCAATGCGCTCAGCTCGTTTAAAGTAAAAATCACTTTCTAATGTTTGAATGATTAACTATCCTATTCCCTTACCTTGATAATCTGGTGAAACAAATATTGTAAATAAGCTGCTCTCAGTTTCACTATCCCAGTACGGTCCAATAGCACCTGTTCCAACGATTTTAGATTCTTCTTCAAAGACATAAAAGTTAGTAAAACTTGCTCTTTCTATAATAGCTTCTGGTGTCATCGTACTAACTACTTTCTCAATTTCTTCAATAGGCTCATCTTTAACATTCGTTGTTCTAAGTGTATGTATAATTAATTCGCTTATTTCTTCAGCATCTTTTGTTTCAAACATTCTTATGTTCATGTTGTCTCACTCCTGCTCTTTAAAAGTAATATATGACTCTTTTTTATATTAATACTATTTAAGCATATATGAAACGTGGAATAAAAAACCTATCAAAGTTTAAAATAACTTTAATAGGTTTTCTTTTATTTTTTATAGTTTTATTTTAATTTGCTTCACATGCAAAGTTATCTTTGTCTCTATCAAGTTTTGGTAAATATGCTGGATGAGTACTTGGTACACCGTTTGGATATACTTTTCTTAGTTCAGTACAGTTTTTATAAAATTCTTTACTTTGTGATTGTTGAGTCTCTGGTTGAGAGGCAGGAACATTTGTCGTTGTATTGTTATTAGAAGTATTTGAATTTGTATTTGCTTCTGTATTATTAGCTTCTTCAAAAGCACTATCTAAACTCCAAATACCTAATTTCTGTTCTTTAGCTACAGCCTGCGCACTTTCCAATCGATCTAGATAACGTGTGTTAGGAGGATAAACATAGGCTACTTTCGCCAAACCTTCTCTAACTAATATTTCGTTTACCATTTCACCATCAATATATATATAAGCTAAATATCTTTGATACTTGTCTTGTTTCTCACCTACATCAAACTCAACTTCGATTTTGTTAGCGTTCATGAGTAACGATTTCGTTCTATCAGAAGCTTCTTGACCAAACGGCTGTTTCCCAATTCTAGGGTGCTTCGTTTCAGGCGTATCTATTAATAAAAATCTAAACGATCCTTCTTTACCATTATATATAAACTTAGCAGTATCCCCGTCTACTGTTGATGAAAGTTCCACAGGTATTCTATCAGTCGTACCAGGTGTGAATGTCTTTTTTTCTTCTTTATTTGAATCTTGCGTAGCATTCTCTACTTCTTTCTTTTCATCCTTTGAATCTTTCTTAGTATAATTAGTTTTCTCTTTTTTATCTGTTTCTTTTTTCTCAGATTTTTCTTTATGAGCTTTTTCATCTTTCTTTTGTTTGTCATCATTTTGCTTCTTATTCTCTTCGCTTACTTGACTCTTATCATCTTTATTCACATCATCATCACTACAAGCTCCTATTAAAATAAAAAGCATGAAGATTACAAAACAAAACCATAAACATCCTTTTTTCATAACTTACTCTCCTAAAATATATTCATTAAAGTAATAATAACAGATTTTACACTAATTAATAACTATTTTTTAAATTTTCTTTAAATTTAATGATTATTTTTATATAAACCTATCAAAATCATTATTTGTAGAATATGTATATAAAAAGACAGTGGATTTAACCACTGTCTTTGAAATAATTTTATTTACCTTTGTTATGGTTTAGATGTACTAGTTTCCATTACTAACGATTTCGAGTTTAATCCTATCCGGGTCTTCAAAATAAACTGCATAATGATCATTTCCACCTGCGAATGGATGTCTATCCACATATAAAATTCCAATATCCTGATTAATTAAATCATTAGTGATTTCATCTACCATAGCTTTTGTTTCAACATTAAATGCTAAATGATTCAATCCAATTCTTTTTCGGTGATACCCATAATCTTTATATTTCTCTTCTACCTCAACAAATACTATATAAGTTTCACCTAATTTAAAACTAAATCCTAAATCCCATTCTTGGTAAAGTTTATATCCTAATTTATTTAACAACCATTCATAAAATGCTCTAGATTTCTGTATATCTTCTACATATATTTCAATATGATGTAATGAACCATTCATTAGATTATTCACATACTTTCTTTGATAGCTTACTTTAAATATAATTCGTAAGCTTCCGTATTATTATACTCCTTTGATAAATCCCAAAAATAAGGTGCTTGCCATTTTTGTGTTTTAATTGCTGCTTTATTTAAATTTGTTTCCCAACTTGGATAAATTCGAAATGCCATTTTGCCTTTCTCTTTACCTATTCTTAAAACTCCTTTATCAGCTAAAAGTTCTTTTGGAAAAATAAATTGACCTTTATTGTCTCCATCTAAAACATTAATAATCAACTTGTCTTTCATTTCATCATAATTGTACGGCCTATTTTTTTCTAATTCATTTTTCAGCCATAACGTAACAAAATATCCAGCTTTTTTAGGTGTTTTTTTAGCTAATCTACTTTTAAAACTATTATTATTAATATTGAAATTAAAAGCCTCATATTCATGATTCCAAACTTCCAACTCAAATTGGTTTATAGAAAAATTAAATTCAGTACTAACCATATCTAATATATCTTTAGAAACATAAGGTTCCATTTTAAAATACCTCTTTCTTAAAGGGATATAATCTTTACAAACTATTATCTACATTTCTATAATACTTTTATATAACACTATAATCTAGTATTAATGAAACACTATATGAACTTGAAGGATATTTAATGCTTGCCATAACACCATATACTGCATTATCACATATATAGAACATAATAATAATATTGAAATCATTTCATTAAATAGCTTTCAGGAAAATCATGGTATAGGTACAAAATTACTAAATACAGTCAGCATTAACATTTTGAGTTTTATAGTACAATACTTTCTCAAAGCAAAATAATCTAAAGACTTACTTCATTCTTCTTCTTTAATTTTATCTTTCTTTATCGCAAAGATTATTAATACTAAAACTGAAACCCACATAAACGGGGATACTAAAGCTACAAATATAAAACCTAAAATAATACTTAGCCATACTGAATCAATCGAATATTTACCTATTTTCATATTAATCCTCATTTCTAATTGTATTCATATATAATCTCTTATTCATCTATGATGATTATAACTACTATACTTACTTAAACCAAATTATAAAATAAATATAGTTATTTTATAAATAATATAGTTATTCAAACTAGTTTTTGATATATTTGTGAGAAACATTAATCAACAGAGAGGTGTAAATATATGGATAATTGGTTAAGCTTCATCGTAATATCTTTAATGATCATCATAATACCAGGCCCTGACTTTTTCATTGTATTGAATAACACATTAAAAGGTAATGCGAAAAACGGTATTATGGCTGGTTTGGGTATCTCAAGTGCACATGTTTTTTATTCAGCACTTGCAGCATTTGGATTAATATTTATTTTAACGACATCTTATTATGTTTTTACAGTTATAAAGATTTTAGGTTCAATATATATTGCATATCTAGGCATTAAAACAATTTTAAATGCGAAAAAAGCCTTTAATATTAGTACTGATAAAGATGTAAAAACAGATATGAAACTTAGATTGTCTTATAAACAAGGTTTTATAAGTACTATTTTTAATCCAAAAGCAATTTTATTTTATGTCAGCATTTTACCTCAATTTATAACTAAAGAAGATGGATCAATGCAGATTCTAGTACTTTCCTCTTTATTCATATTAACTGTTTTTATTTGGTTCTTCTTATGTAGCTTTTTATTTAACTATATTAGACAAATTTTTAATAATGTAAAAATCAAAAGTATGCTAGATTACGCTATTGGTACAGTCTTAATTGGTCTAGCAATAAGTATATTTAGGTTAGAAAAGTAAATAATAAAACCCATGGAATTCAAAAATAACTATACTTATATAAAAGCCAAAGTTCCAATTGATAATTTCTCTCAATTGGACTATAATAACTTGTGGTACTTTTATCTTAGTTTAGAAGTATGAATTATTAATTATACATATACACGGAGGCGCTTATGTCTGAATCAACTCATTTAAAGAAGAATTTAGGCCTAGGTGATGTCATGGGTATCGCACTAGGACAAGTTATCGGTTCAGGGATTATGACCATGACTGGCATAGGTATTCAAATGTCTGGTAGCGGTGTGACTTTAGCTTATATAATTTCTTCATTACTTGGTATTATTGCGATGTCACCAATTGCTATTTTAGGAGGAACACTCCCTACTACAGGAGGTTTATATAAATATACCAGTCGGTTGTTATCACCAAAAATTGGTGTGTTTTGGTTATGCATGTTTACATTGATGCAAATTACATTAGCAATGTATGCTATTTCCTTTGCACAATATTTACAAGGCGTTTTACCGGAAGCACCTATCACACCAATTGCTTTTAGTTTATTAACATTACTATTTATTGTGAATTTAGTTGGTGTAAAAACAGCTTCTATCATTAATAAATGGATGGTTATTATTTTAATCCTTTCATTAAGTTGTTTCGTTGTTTTTGGATTACCTAAAGTAGATTATACAGTTTTCCAACCAGAAACAATGTTTCCAGCAGGGTTCACAGGCTTCTTTACTGCAATTGGATTGGTAGGTTTTGCAACTGGAGGTGCACAATTCGTTGCGGAATTAGGTGGAGAAATGAAGAATCCTCGACGAGATTTACCTATCGTCATTATAGGATCTACAGTACTAATCGGGTTCTTCTATGCTTTAATTGCTGCAGTTGCAGTAGGTGTCTTACCTATTGAACAAGTTGCAGGTCAGCCTTTAACAGCAGTAGCTAATGAAGTATTACCAAAACCTGTATTTGTTATCTTCATTGTAGGTGGTGCCATGTTTGCTCTAGCAACAACATTAAACGCAACATTCACTTGGGTAACAAAAAGTTTATATGTAGCCACACAAGATGGCGTCTTACCTAAGAAATTAGGAGCAGTAAACGAAAAATTTGGAACACCACATTGGTTACTCACTATTTTCTATATCATTGGAGCAGTACCAATTTTAACAAACGTATCGCTAAACGTAGTAGCACAACTTGGAACAAGCCTTTCATTAATCGTATTTATGTTCCCAGTAGTTGCAGCAGGACGATTACCTAAGCTATACCCAGAAGCATACGCTAATGCACCTATCAAACTGCCACCAGCATTACTCAAAACTTTAATCGGTATTTCTGTTGTGTTACTACTTGCAGAAACATACCTATTAATCACTGATTTAGAAACACATTATATAATCGGATCAATCGCCTATGTAATTTTAGCAGCACTATTTGCAGCATTTTCCGATAAAATCACAGGATTCTCTATAAAGAATACGAATATATTAGAGGATGATATATAAAAATAAACACTCCAAAAGTTAAACTTTTGGAGTGTTTTACGTATATTTTAATAAATTCAAAGAACGTTTGCCATAATAATCAAAACCACTCCACAAAATACAGAACCTAATGCAAAGTAAGTAGTTCCCTTGAAACTTACAGTTTTCTCACCTTTTGTAAAAACTTCATACATCTCATAAGACATAAAATACAAAGCACAAATACCAAGTATTAAAAAACCAGAACCCAATAAGTATCCGAACACATCTAGAAACATAATATTCCCTCCTTAAAGGTTTATATTAATGCTACCAAACACCTTGATGTTTTTAAACGAACATTATTGTCACATTAGGTTTTACTTTAGTTGATATTTAAACTCATATTAACTTTATTTATTATAGTGATCATATTTACCTGATTCAATTTCAGATTCTCTCTCCTCTATTTCTTTGTAAACATCTTCGGCATCGTCACCTTCATAATAACCTTGTTCAAATGCTGTTTTAGTTTGTATTTCAGCAGAAGATAAACCACCATTATATTTTTTACGTAAAGCGTCTATATACTCATCTTCAGTCTCAGCTGCATTGATTTCGGCGTTAACATCATCAGGTTCATCATCTTGCATATCTAAATCTTCTTCTTCGTCCATTTTCTCTTGTTGCTCAGGACTTACACATCCGCCAACTGTACATTGTGTCCCATCAGGCTTTACATACCCCACAACATCACCGTTACCAGGTGCCTGATACCATGTGTCCCCATCTGCGTCTACCATACCATCTACATTAACCCCGCTTTTTATTTGTTTTGATATTTCTTCTTTAGTTAATGCTCTATTTTCTGATTCATTTTCGTTATTTGTTTGTTCACTATTCTCAATTTCTTCTTGGCCTTCTGTATTTTCATTTTCTTCAGCAGACTGTTCTTCTTCTGTATCTGCTTCTGATTCATTAGAAGTATCTTGTTTATTATCCTTTTCCTTATCTTTATCTTTTTTCTCATCTTGCTTTTTATTTTCTTTATCACCTGATTGTTTTGTGGTTTCTGATTTAGATGAGGTTTCTTCTTTTTGTCCACATGCCCCTAATACTAATAAACTTGCAAATAATAAAATAAATAATTTTTTCATTACATATTCCCCCTTACATATATTACCTTCAACAATATATGTTTTATCAGTAAATTAATAGGTGTAATTAAATTATTTAATTTTTTATTGTTATTAATTATAAATATTTCAACTATTAATTACACACTAGTTATTTACCAACTTTCTTTTTATAGACTTATGATTAGTCCATAATTTCTATTTAAGATAATATATACTTAAAGGAATTGAGGTGTAATTATGGATAGTAAACAATTTTTCCAAAAGTTATTAGCTATTTCAAACTCTGGTATTAATTATTCTAAGGACCCATATGACGTAGAGAGGTTCAATGAAATTTTTGATATAACTCAAGAATTCATAAATTCTCAGAGCAATAACAAGAACTTAACATTAGAAAAGGAAGCTGGTTACCCTACACCTAAAATTGATGTAAGAGCTTTAATTTTAGATAAAGACAATAAAGTTTTATTAGTAGAAGATCCTAAAACAAAATCTTGGTCGTTACCTGGAGGTTTTGCTGACGTAGGAACTTCACCAGTAGAAAATGTAGTGAAAGAAGTGATAGAAGAGACTGGTTTATCAGTTTCTGTATCCAATCTTATTGCAGTATATGATACTAATAAGTCTAATCCAGAAAATTCATTAGCACACTATTATAAGTTAGTTTATTATTGTAAAAGATTAAGTGGAAACCTAACAACAAGTATAGAAACAAGTTCGGTACAATATTTTGATATTGATCAATTACCAAAACTATCAACTAAGAGAATTACCGAAAAACAAATAAGAGAATGTTTTAATAATCGTGATAGTAAGACAATTATTGAATAAGTTGATAGTTATCACTAGGCTAATAAGTAACAAAATATATAGACAATATATGTAAAATGTGGTAATTTAAATATAGAAAAAGGACGATACACATACATGCATGCATCGCCCCTTATGAGCCCGTTAAAAAGACGGTAGCCGGAATTGAATTTATATAACCATCTTGCCGACCAAAGCTAGAGATGGTTATTTTTTATGGTCTTTTTTACTAATTAATATTAAACCAATGATTACTTTTAAAGGTTTAATATACTAATAGTTTTACCATATTTCTGTACTATACTAATGCAAAATAAAAACCCTCAACCACAATGGTTGAGAGCTATGTAGTGGAGACGGCGGGAGTTCATTATACCGTTAATTAATATATTTAAAACGTACTTTAAGTATTGATATAACAATGTTTTGATTGTATTACTGATTGTACTTGAAATGTATAAATTGATAAAATTACTACAATTTGGGGCAACATTTTATATGTTCCACCTTTTGTAATCGGTCTTTTTTTGACCATGTAACTCAAATTGATTTCTAGGTAAGTTAGCGACCAAAACCCCCCATATAAAATGTTTCGAAGCATTTAAATCACAATGAGTAAACTGTATTTCTGAAATACAGAAGTAAATTACTATGTCTTAAAATAGAAACTGTACTTTGACCTAATACCATGATTTACTACCTTTAACCTCATACACCGAAACAGTGCGTTAGTTTTATGACCTGTTACCCAAGTCGACAACACAGGTATATTAGATAAGCTAAAAAATTGTATAAAGAAAAAATATTACAATATAAGATTGAATATGATAAAGTGAATTAACTATAGATAATAAATAAATAAAGGATGATGGTTATGAATTTAAGAAATATTCGTGCTGAAGATTATAATAATTGTGCTAAAAATTTAGTTTTAGCTTATGCTGGGTCACCTTGGTATAATAAATGGACTGAGCAAGAAGCGTTACTTAGAATTGAAGCCACAATGAGCGGGTTTAATTCTAGAGGATATGTTATTGAAGTTGCAGATGAAATAATTGCAATGTGTTTAGGTCGTATTGACTATTATTTTGATGGTTTTAACCAATTCTGTATCGATGAATTTAATGTTATACCCAATCAACAAGGAACAGGTATTGGTAAGCAATTAATGGAGTTTGTCAAAGGTGATCTAAAAAGAGAAAAAATAAATAAAATTTTTCTAATTACTGGTGGGGGATTAGCAGCAAATTTTTATGTTAAAAATAATTTCGAAATAACGAATGATGGCTATATGATGGAACTTGATTTGTAAATGATACCGAAAAAAATTGCTATAGATTAGTATCCAGAAAATAGATAATTTTAAAGTCAGAATAAAAAAGAGGCAACCGTTGCAACAGTTAACCTCAAGCACACTTCGCAATTATGCACCTTTTCTATATTTATGATACATAAAAATTGTTGCCCTTATCATTGGGTAGTTTACATAGCATCAAGACAAGAAGAAACTCATTCACACTTGTTAAAAAGAAAAAATAATAAAACAATTAATCACAAGAAAGTACAAAGAATTATGCAAAAACATAATTTAAATTGTAAAGTACGCGTGAAGAAATCGAAAAGACCGGGGAATCCATATTATAAGACACATAATCTATTGAATAGAAATTTTAAAACAGAGAAACCTTTAGAAGTACTTTTAACAGATATCACTTATTTACCCTTCGGGAATACAATGTTGTATCTTTCATCTATCATGGATGCTTACAATGGTGAAATTGTGGCATATAAAATTGGTAAAAACCAAAATCAAGAACTAGTAAATGAGACATTAAAACAACTTCAATTGGAACCAGGGACTATATTACATAGTGATCAAGGAAGTGTGTATACCTCTTATGAATACTATGCCCTATGTACAGAAAAAGGCATTACCAGAAGCATGTCCCGTAAGGGAACGCCAGCTGATAATGCCCCAATAGAATGTTTTCATGGCTCTCTAAAGAGTGAAACATTCTACTTAAACAGTGAGCTTAGAAGCTCTAATACCATTGTAATAGATATTGTCGAAAATTACATTGAAAACTATAATAAAGTTAGAATTCAACAAAAACTAG
>Ga0115856_100903_pt1 | contig 10250 bp, 7 predicted proteins | sample InSIn4gowninarea_FD_83870 | JGI IMG/M metagenome (GOLD analysis project Ga0115856, IMG submission 83870)
ACTTCCTTGAAAAGCTTCTGGCCCACCACCGAGAATAGAGGCAGCATTCAAGTAAGCATACCAGCCATCAGATCCAAATCCCATGCCCGCGGATTTTTGGTTATTAAGGTAAGGCCTTAGCCCACAAGCGTATTAGTGACTCCCTGTGCAGGAGTATGGCAGAGTCAAAGATTGACGCTTCATTGATTGACGGATAACCTTTCTATGCCAAGGCCATATATATATGCTTCGATTGCAGTTGCAAATATCCCCCATCATGCAGATCATCTAGTTTACCGAGATCCAGCAGTAGCAGTTACGGAAGGCAGAGGAATTAGTTGGGTCGAGTGGCTGAGGTGGCAAGAGCGATACTCTCCCAGGGTTGACCTGGGCAACTCACATACTATGGTGAATTTCTATAGAATCTCCTGCAGTGAGCAATAGCAACGGACCTACAGCAGCTCCTCCTCCTGTATCTAGGAACGACAGACATAACGTACATTGGGCATCTGGTGCGTATCTATAATATAAGGATGACGGACCCACGGCCTCTATAGTGTCTGGTAGCAATGGATAAGCTGGGACAGAGGGCAATGCAGGATGCTGTCCACATTCAGGTGGGGGCTAGAACGGCTCGTAGTGAAGCTACAGGATGGGACAAGGGGTGGAAGGAACTGCCCTTGGAAGAAGGGATAGAAGGTACTACCTTTGCTTTTCACGAGCCTTAGTAAGATGGGTAGATGCGGACACTGCTGCTGCGTGTTAAGCTAGTATAGTGGTTTTAGATGCTTCTGCTCCTGCTAAGGCTTCTGCTTCAGGAAGGGATCGGCCTCCTACTGGTGCTAGAAGGATGCCACATTCTAACTGCTGCAATAGTGATAGTGCGCTTTTCTTCTTTTCCTACAAAGGGAAGGAGAAATGGTAATTGTCCACTTGATTGACGTGATAGTGGTGAGTGTCCGGTCTACCAGGTGCAATATAGAGCTAGGCAACGGTAATACCTTATCAATAGAAGGTGCCAAGGGGGGTAAACAGATCCAGGCTATCTCTGTCAGAATGATAAGTTTCTCCTTCAGTCTGGGGGTTTCCTGATCTTGGAACAACGAATTCAGGTCGCGATTCCTCTTCTGGAGTACTAGACTCTGGTTCTTCCGCAATGTCTTCCAAGGTAGGGTCTACATCATCCGTCTGAATGGCAGCATCTACATGCTCAACTCCTTCTTCCTCTATCATCATCTCGTCCGCACAAACACCTTTTCTCGGGCTCTGGTGTGGGGGAAAATGTGTAAAGGGTGACTCAATTCCCCCTTTTAGTGGGTTGTTAGCACTACCCAATAGTCAAGTAAACATGTGAGTCAGTAAGCAATAAGATGAATAAATATAGCAAACCACAAAGACTAACTAGCATCAATCTAAACAAGTCAAACACAAAGAAGTGGAACCAAACTTATCCTTCTTATTGAAATGCCCACTGGAAGAGATAAATACAGTAAGAAATCACCTGAATGTTTATATGCGCAAGCAGGGGCTGCTCATACTCTCCTCAGGGATGGGTCCTTTGCTCTCATTTTATTCAAGTACTGACTGGAAGAGGAATAAGTGAGCTTGGGCTCACCTATGGAGGGAGATATGAACAATTGGAGAGGAAGAGGAGACAAATATCAAACTCTTAACAGTTTCTCCAGCATAACCTTACTAACCTCTAGTCTTCTTATTATTGAATGAACACCCCATGGCCTCCTTTTATAGGCCACAAGAGGAGCTCAAGGCAAACCAGTTCAAGTGTGAATCCATTAGCTTGCCAAAGGAGCTACAATGATGAAGATAATGACCTTTGGAAACCATTGTACTTACCCATAACTGATCCTTGGGCCAAGTCGACCTTGCACCAAGCTTCTAGGATGCCAAAGTACTGTTAGGGAAGAGGGGCGATCCTTTTGGGGCCGTTGACTTCGCGAGGGTTGATCAAGACCTAACTGGGTTGACCGGCGCAGGAAAGATCGAACTCTTTATTGTCTCCTTGTCGTGCGAACTAAGGCAGTCGTTCGTGAAAGACTTCGTTTCAAGTAATAGTGATAAGGCAAGCATAATGACATATATAATATTGCATTTAAGAAGGATTGACCTGAACAGAAAAGCCAACTCTTCAAACAGCGAGCGATAGAAACTGAGATCATATCTGTATCTAAAAGGGTCATATCTTTCTATCGAAAATAGAATTCATTTTGGGTTGGGAATAGATGTCTCGCTAAGCATCAAAGAAATGATTTGATAAATTCTTCGAGAGCATAATGACATATATAATATCGCGTTGTCGAAGGGAAGGTTCTCATTGACCTGAGATAGCTAGAAGGTAGGTAAATCACAGCGCTCAGGTAGGTGCGAAGGTGGGTGCGAAGGTAGGCGTGGGGAGCTTTTCGCGTTAGGTTATCATAATCGATCGTACCATAATATCGTATACAAAGAGATATCATATTCTATATCTAGTTCCAACAGCGGCAGAAATCCTGTATATAACGAGGCAGCACCGCCCAGGCTAGGGAGGAGTTGTGTAAAGTACGACGATACTTGGTCTTTATGCTCTCTTAATGAGTTAGCGGGGTCACCAAATAGAATATTTCATTTCAATTGATGCTGTCCCGAAGAACAAGCAGACTTGTCAGGGCTAGGGCTTGACCGAGTGAGTACGTCAGATGCTAAAGCGTAATTACATATATAATTCATGATTGGATTCGATAGCGTAATTACGTATATAACGAATGAATGCATAATGACATATGCCCATATATGCATGAACTCTCTATCGATCGAATCTGGTATGACACATATCTCATTCATTCATGCATAATGACATATGCCCATATATGCATTGTCTGCTAAACCGTAATGACATATATAATGAATGAATGCATAATGACATATCTCGAATGACGTAATTACGTATATAATGAATGACTGGAATCACTGGTCGAAATGAACCAAGGTCCCGGAGGGGCTTGCGCTTCCTAGTGCAAGGAGACACGAACTAGTCTTTCTTCTCCCCGTACGGATGGTTGAGCCTTAAAGCGTAATGACATATATAATATATGCTTTTCATCTCCCTCACTCACATCTCTTTTGTGAAAATAGAGCGAGAAATCGATGAGGAAAGGAGCTGGCCTTCCTTATAGCGATGGTGAGAACAATACATTGACTTATTTCTGTTGTCACTTACCGCACACTCCTTCATTGGTATCTGCCCCATTCATCATCTGACCTTTCCGCCTCACATTTTGACCTTCTGCGGGCAGCCCTGTAATGCATATCGTTCAGTAGCCATTTCACCAAATGCCTCCAGCCAGTCATATGAGTAAGCTTAGCCATTCCTTTCAGTCAGCGGAGTCATATAAAGCTTAGGCATTCCGTACAGCCAGCAGCAGCCGGGTTGGTCTAGCCTCAAAGCAAGCAAGACAATCCTAGTTCAGCCAGCCATTCCCAGCAATCCCTCCCAGCTAGCCTGTTCACCAGCCAGCCATACAAAGCCATCCAGCCAGACCAAAGCAAGCCAAAAAGAAAGCCAGCAAGAGAGCCAGCTAGTCCCTCCAGCCATTACCGGACAAAGCCAGTCTGAACCACTGCCATAGAAGAGAGTTAGTTAGTCACTACCGCCTGAGGAAGAAGAGAATTGGGAATTGAATATTCTCATATATAATATGCAAACAAGTTCTGTTACTGCACATTCGAGTAAGGTTTATTGCATCTTCAGCAACAACGTCGGAGGCAGGCAATCACTTTTGGTAGAACAGATTGAAAAAAGATTCTCATTCGCTATTTTCTTTTTTTAAGGGATAGAAAGCTCTTCCCTGGATTATGGAAGGAATACAAGCATACCTCCAGCTGGTCTGGCATGCGCGTTAGAGAGAGCGTTTCCTATATCCATTTGTTGCTCATAGATCGTCATTACTCGGTGACGGATCTTGGATCTGTTATCGGAACCAACTATGCTCCTGTCTCTCGTCTCTCTATTTTCGTAACCCATGTTCACATTGGTGCTCAGCCTCTGTCCCGACCTCCGGGTCTCGGATCAACGCCGGGGTAAGCCACGGGAACTGGAATTGCTTTAACAAGATCCACTGGTGCTGGTTCACTAGCGTCATCAGCTTTTATTGCAACTTTGACTTACAACCGGATACCCAGCAACAGTCTATACTGCTTTCAGACTGAAGCTGACATGCAGATTAGTCCATGCGGTTGCTCTTTAGACATTCTCTTGCCACGTTCGCACTCTCTCTAATCAGGATAGGCCACCTCACCCATCGGATGGATGAGCGACTTCGTACCTTGAATTAGGGAATTGACCCGATTGAAAGGCGTGGCTGGTCGAGCTTGCTCTAACTGACCTGCTTCACTCCCTCTACGCTCCCTGCCTGGCCTCCCCTGCCTACCTCACTAGAGAGATTGACTGACGGCCAACATATGGCGTGGAGATACTTGTCCAGAGAGCGATTGATTGAGGACCTTCCTTCCCAGAATCAATATTGTATTCTCGGCGGTTATAACTCCCTGATGCCGCTATAATTCCCTCCCTCCCTGCTTCTGGCTGGAGCTGCGCCTGAAACCGGGTAAGGCTCTCTACAATAAGGGGACTTCGAGTTCCGCCTCCCACTCCCTCGGGGGTGCACTCCCTCAACCGGGGGTAAAGTCTTCTTCGCTTATCCCTAGGGCTTTTGCGATTTCTAGGGTGCAGACGTTGATTCCTTCCCCATTGTAAACCATTGTTCGTCTAATCCTGCTGTCTCCTACGTAGGCGGTAATGTAGACAACATCTAGGTGTGGGTGTCTACTAGCATCTATATCCTCATCCGATAATGTTATTGGTTGAGGTGCAATGATCTGGGAAAAGATAGACTGAAGTTCTTTAGTAGGTTATCCGGGCTGAGTTAGGAGCGACTGGGCTTGGGCTCTCTCGATCCATAGCAACTAGGAGAGTAAGGAACTTAAACCAGTACTTGTCTGGCATGGCTAAAACGAGGAAGCGCGACACTGCTTCAGGCTTGCTTCGGGTTTAGAGTGAGCGGGGACTTTGCCTTCTTCGTAAGCGTCTGAGACGGATCCGGGCTAGCCAGGGTGAACTCTAAATCATTAATAAAGGCTCGATTCTTTTTGATAATGAATAGGCAATGAATCAATATGACTCAATTGAGTGCAACCACTCAATCATATATAATGAGAGAACTTCATCTCGCTACTGCAACGATGAACTCGAGAACGATGAACTGGTTTCTCGTTATAAATGAAATGAAAGAATCTCCCTCTTGCAACTTGAGAAAGAAGTGATCGAATATGATCAATTCTGAGATTGCATAATGACATATGCCCATAGCAGCATTTATAAGAAAGCGTAATGACATATATAATGATATTGATTTCTTTGGGGGGTTTATATATTGCTCAAGGCTGTGAGCATCCATATCTGAGATTGGCATTGATAGACCAGTCGATCGAGTGCCAAGCAAGCAAGCAGACATTGTTATGGTGGTAGTTATATATGAGCATGTGGTATTTCTTTATTGGACCTCAATCAGAAATGACGTATATCATTATGCTTGGAATCTCATTCATCAGAGTGGGAAGGACTCCATTCCTTATCTATGAGATTCTAGATTCCATTAAGCTAGTAACAGCCAGCAAGCACGTAAGTAAGCCCGCCTCATAGGATGAAACGCGGAGCCCGCATCCTCGAAAGCCGAACACAAATCTGGATATGTGTAACCTGCCCCGGGATAACCATAAAATGCCAGTCTTCCCAAATAAAACAAAATCACTTGAAATTGAAGTTGTAATATCATCTCAGGTTCAAAAGAGTGCTTCCAGCGTGCGAAAATGGCGATCCAATATCTTTCTCCTGTCACTGTGTCCCCCTTCCAGCTTCTCCCTTTCCTGCCTTCCTCGGCACACGTTGTTTTCGCGTCACGTTCTAGCCTAACGGGTCTCGGGTAAAAGGCAAGCAAGCTCCGTCCGTCAAGTTCATTGTATCCAGTTTGCAATATTTAGATCCGGGTAAGATAGGGTCTCAATCGAGAGACGGGCAGGCATATCAGGCAGAGAGAGATAAGATAGAAGTAAGTCTCTTGCTTTCTCGACCTTGCTATGGAGATGAAGAACTTTACAACATTTGCTTGCTCTGGATAGACATGTGGATAGACCTCACGAGAATGGCACCCATCAAACCCATTCGTCCACCCACCAGATGCGAGAGGAGAGATGATTTTCACCAAGGAGACACCCCAGACGAAGAGAGGGAGTCCAAGTTGTTACCAGACAAGCATAGCGATTGAGCCAGGGTGGCGCCAGACGAGATAATAAGGTCAAGTATCCCATCATACCCGAGAGATTGAGTTTTCCCCATCCCACCAGAAGAGAGTGAGCCAAGCTGTTGTCATACGTGATATCGAGTTAGCCAGGGTGGCACCAGACGATGAGAGAAGAAAAGTTCAATTTACTTATTGGGTGGGGGGGCTTATGGTCGAGCCTGCTTGCGCATCCTTACCGCCAGACCACGGAAGATGGCCCCCATCAATGGCCGAGAGAAAAGAAAAGTTCAATTTACTTATTGGGTGGGGGGGCTTATGGTCGAGCCTGCTTGCGCATCCTTACCGACTGACGACGAGAGAAGTACTACCTGTTCAATCATACCTCGTTCAAACATATCCGACAGAGAGATTGAAATAAGCGAATGGCTTCTATTCGCAGTGAGTGAATAATGTCGGGGTGGGCAGCTTCTATTTGAGTTCCCTCCCATCAGAAGAAGGAGATTGATACATGTCGTTCCCATATGAGCTTATCCCCAAATTACACCATTCCATGTTCTCAACAGATGAGAAAGAGAAGGTCCCCAAGTTCCCAACAGATGAGAAAGAGAAGGTCCCCATGTTACCAATTGCCAGTCATAGCCCTTGACCCTCGAACTCTACGGAACCATAGGAATGTTATTACATCCGCTGACAACCCTTATCGATACGGAACAATGAAATATGTTACTCACTGCACGGGTTCCTACCCGGCTTAGGATACTCGGCTGATTGACTCGGCTACTCAGCTACTCAACTAGGTAGGCTGGGATACTTGGCTGGGCTTGGATTAATGGTTCGGAACAACGTAAGGAATGATGATGCATTACTTACAATGCACCTGAGGATGGATCATCAACAGACACATGGTTGAATTCACACTAGGAAGGTTGTGCCAGTAAGGGAGGTGATGTAGTAGTGCCCATCCCCTAAATACTTCCTCCAACCATTCCAAGTTGCCAACAGACAAGTTCGGGATATCCGTTCAAACATACCCGACAGAAGAGAAAGCCCCCAAGTTTCACATACCCGAGTCACCTTCACAACCATACCCAAGAAAACAAAGTAGTATGCGCTAGTGGGGCAAGGAAATGGAAATAGAAGAAATAGAAATGGAGAATGGAATGGAGGAGCTGGCTTGTTAGCTGGATAACTTGTTAGCTGGGAAGCTCGCTGGGAGAATCCGAGCTGGATGGTGGTCTACTGAGTTGGGCGCAGGCAAGAAGTTTGCTTTGTCCAGATTTTCAAACACTTTCTTCATTCACTATTGATTAGTAAGATTGCATTTTGAGGGGAGACGCTTAGCCCAACTGACATTTGAAATTTACTTTTTCTTTTTGAAGAATGGCCTTATAAGAAGAGGTAAGCAATTTTCCTTTGAGGAGCCATTTGTGATTACATTCCCTAAAAGCGAAAAGCGGCATACCTTCCGGTCTTCAATCCCTTTCTTCTTTTCCTTACTCAGTAAGAAACCTACCTGAGACTATTGCAACTTCTGTTCCGGGGTCCCTGAGATTCACCCCTATAAAGAAAGTGGAAAAGAATGTTGATTTCCTGTCGGACTGACTTGCCTCTTTGCTTTCCTATATCGAGCTGAGCTTCTTTTCTTGAACTCTCATATCAGCCTCATGGTACAATCCTCATCCCCGCTCTACCGGGTCTGAAGCCGCATAGCATAGATGATTAGCTATTGGAAGACGAATGCCTCTATTCCTGCCTATCCATTGAGGAAAGACAAAGACAGATAGCGGATCTCTTGGCATCTTGCCCTGGCCTGTAACCTTTAATTGGGAGGCATTGGGGAAGGCTTTTGATGTCAAATTAAGATAACTGGAGTCACTATCGGGCTGCCCCTCCGGATAGAACTGCTTGCGACAAATCGCACTGGATCCGCCTTAGTGATGAGATGGACGACGTGTGAGAGGAAGTAGTGACGAAGTGCGGCGAAGACGAGAGCTAAACAAGCTTTGTCTTGGGGTTCGGGCACTTCCTTAGATAGAGTTCCGACCGCACACAGACCCGCCCGTATGAAACCCCCTCATGCCTTACAGGGCTCTGAACAACCAATGGAGCAGAAGGCGGGTTTTTCTCCAAACGACAGAGCCGATTCTTAAGTACCCGACCAGTATGACCTAATCGATCTAGTTAACTTCAATGATAGAAAGAAGAATGCCTATCTATCAATTCCTATCTCCATCTCCCATCGAAGGGACGTTCCAGTTGAGCCATTAATCCATCCCAATAACCTGTAATGGAGAAGACAGCGCCCGCCCGCATCGGCTGTGTGGGTTAAAGATGCAATCCCCTACCAACATATATGGAAAGATCAAATTGAAAGCAAGAACATAGGCACATCAAAACGAAGGAAAGCCGGCCAGCCGCATCAAAAGAAAGATAGATCTAAATGCCGAAGATCGAGTAGGAAGAGAGGAGACGATCGTCTTCTCTCAGCTCGATGGCTTCATTGCAAAAAGTAGCTAAGTAGCTCCGAGGGTTTCCTTTCAGCTAACAACTAGGGAGGAAGGTCCACAGAAGGTTGACACTCTTAGAGATTGCCATAGGGCTCAGAACATAGTAATAAATAGAGATGTAGAGCTTGATAGATAAAGAAAGCAAGTGCTAGCTAAAAAGAAAGGCCATAGCGCGGTAAAAGCTCCCAAGCAGACATCCCGATCACGCTCACGAGAATCTGGACATCCTAGAAGAAAAGCTAAAAGCATTCATTCTGGATTCTTTGTAGAGTCAGCGATGAGTTCGTTGATTACCTGTCATTTAGTCTAGCCTCCGGAAAGAGAGCAAGAAGGCCTTTCCCCTTACTATATAGGGGAATTGCGTCCTTGTGCCTGGGCTGTGAGGGCTCTGCTCCAAAGAGAGACGCAGGGCATGGGAACCGGTTGAACTTTATAGAGGCAATTAATGCTAAAACCGCTTCTCATAGCAAAACCACTAAGCCTTCCTTTCCTTCTCCATAGCAGATACCAAAATTTCTTCAGAAAGCATACCTCACCTGCAAGTTCCCTCGAGCAGCACCAATGGAGGAAGCCCAGAGATCTCTGAAATTGAAGGAGAAAGTCTTCACCAAAGCCCTAACCGAGCCAGAGCCATCCCGTCGCTTGTTTCATTAATGCCTTCCTTCTGGGCCTTTGTCCTTGTTTTTATCATTGGCATCCACTTTCCTTTAGAGCTTACCTTTCTTTCCCTGTCTACCATTCCAGCTATGTGCCTATCCCTTGATTCCAGGTATGTGGTGCCCATCCGGTCCTTGTTTACCGCTGCTTTATACTATTACAGGTTTCCGTCCTTTAGTATGATCTCCTTGCTTGCCCTGTCCGGTCATATGTTCTCCTTCCCGGTCAACGGCATTGGCTATTGACCATCCGTCCACAAATCATTTTATGTAAATCTATCTTCCCGGCTTTGAATTCATTCCATTCCTATCCCATTCCCAGTTCTTCTTTCATTTTGTTACCAGTTCACTAGGGAGAGTTATCGAGTTGCCTATGGAGTAAGGGGATTGGGAAGTTTTAGAATAAGAAGGAGGGATTCGCAAATCCTCCAGACGTAGAGCGCGCAGGGCCTTGAATCCAAAAACATTACCCACAATGGAAGTAAACATGTTAGTAACAGAACCTTCTTCAAAAAGGTCTAAGGGGTAAGCTACATAAGCAATATATTTCTTTTCTTCTCCAGCAACTGGCTCGATGTGGTAGCATCGTCCTTTGTAACGATCAAGACTAGTAAGCCCATCGGTCCGCACAGTTGTCCATGTACCAGTAGAAGATTCCGCAGCTACTGCTGCCCCTGCTTCCTCAGGCGGAACTCCAGGTTGAGGAGTTACTCGGAACGCTGCCAAGAAATCAGTCTCTTTGGTTTCATAGTCAGGAGTATAATAAGTCAATTTATAATCTTTAACACCAGCTTTGAATCCAACACTTGCTTTAG
>Ga0115856_100911_pt1 | contig 10199 bp, 7 predicted proteins | sample InSIn4gowninarea_FD_83870 | JGI IMG/M metagenome (GOLD analysis project Ga0115856, IMG submission 83870)
CTTTCACTCCTCCTGTCTTTTTCTCGTCTAACCTATAGCAACCCGGCTAGAGGTTTACTCGTGATACAGAGCAGAATAGTAATTAGACGGAGCATGTCTAATTAGTTTAATTATCTAATCTTTGAATTATTTGTATTTAATTAATTGAATTAACATATGTCAAAAGTCCCATAGATGCTCATTATTCAACAAATGAAAATTTTAATTAAGCTACGAAAACTCGGCTGCAAAACATTTGACGTGGACAAAACGTCGATTTAATAAAAAATTTTGTCGATAAATAACACCGGTGGAACATTTGTGGAACTGCTAAAACACAGTTTATTTACAGAATATGAAAATTGTATAGTACATTTTCAAAATTTCATAATGACCTGCACTGCTGTCAAAGTGTACTGTTGACGCATGAGTACGTCAAAGTTGCTGTTCTTCCAAATGAGGCTGTCATTCGTTAAACTGTGTATATTTTAGTATATTTTGTGCACACATTTTTGTATTTTGATAACACGGCATATATGACTTTGTCGTTAGTGTAAACCTCGATATAACGACTGAACCGCTTATTCAATGGCATTTCGTAAAAGTAATACTTTACCGGATTACGGCTACCATACCTTATGCTAACCAGTACATTTAATAGTACTGTTAATTACTACATTATGAACAGTACATTTAAAAGTACTGTTTATAAATGCCTCTGCAAGTGGTAAAGGCGCTTATGCCCATTTGGGCATTTGGCATTATTAGCCGTATGTTTTAAATACGGCACTTCGAATAAGCCTTGGTACAGCAATTGTGTCCTACATTTCCTTTAAAGTTTCATACCTTAACCCTATTTCAGAAATACAATAGTTCAATATAATATAGAGAACAATACATCACAATTAAATACGGGGGTGTTTTTCTTAAATTATATAGTTCTTCAAGGACCCGTATTGGAGGAGGAATCAGACAGGAAGCCGAGAGTTGAAAACGTTTGGAAACCACTAATCTATACTAAAGGTTGCCAATTCTTTACAACAGTATGTTTGTTTGCGAAAGTTATCGTTGTTGTTATTGTTGCTCATCTCCACTTAGCTGATCGTCAAACCCTTTTAACGCGTGTTAGAATGAGGGATGGCTTCCAATCAGGCGAAACCCAAAGGTGGAGTTTGTCTTTTGATCGATTTTTGGATCTTTTAATTTTTAAATAACTTCCAAATGACAGACTTTCACCTAGCTTGGCACTTCTAGAGGTAGACTTGAACATGGAGGGCATCGGAGCCACGACAGATTGGTAAAACCTGTAACTTTTTGTCTCGTGTTTCAATATTTTTTTTAAGATTAAATTCGCATTGAAATAATTGGTTGACTCATTTGGTTGCTTAAAACGTAAGAAGTTTATGAAACACTTATTTGATTTTACCATAAAACTGACATGAGTGGGCAAGCATAAACTACTGGTTCACAGTATACATGAACTCTTAATATGCATTATCACTTGTGATATGTATGTAAAAGAAAAAACTAGTTTTCTCAAATAACACTTAAATAATAAACAATGAATTATAACAATAATAAGAATAAATCATTTTTATTCATCATTATTTTGTTTGAACGATTTCGATTAAAATATAACTCCACAAATCAATGACGACATTGTCATCAATGATTTGGTTTGATATTAAAATGCAACAAAAAATTAAGCATTAGGGTTTTGTAGCAAAAACTTAAAAGAACAATACGTCTATTATCGTCTGACAGTTTTCTGAATTCTAATGTTCTGCATACGGTTGTAAACATTTCTGTTAATATTTCATTGTTTTTATTTTAATAAATTAAAAATCACTACAGTTTCGTTGTATCCTTTGTATAATAAATTATTATATTGATGTTCACTCTGGTGGAGCCCCGTAGACATATCGTGCATAATGAAGAACTGTCAATCGTCTACAGCCGAACATCCTTTTTGTATAACTTGATGACATTGATGGATATAAAACGTTTTAAAAAATGGCGTTATGTTTCATACCCAGCCATCTGGGGGTTAATATAAGAAGGTTCATCTTCCTCTCGCTTTCTTGTTTCTTGATTTTTACCTGGGATTTACCGTTTTGGCCGTAAGGGAATACGAACTGACGTCTCTCTGTGTGTTGTTTGTTCGATATTACATTTTCCTCCAAAATGCTCCTTCCAAAGACAGTGAAAGCATCGTGGGAATGGGTGCGGTTACACACCACTCCACATGAAGGTTAAGACGAAACGCTAAACGCTCGGCAACATGGCCCGATCACTCCCGAACGATAGCGAAGGTAGCCGAAGTAACGAGATTTCCTCAAAAGGTTGAGAGAAAAAAAAATATGTTCTGTGCGTTTTGACATGCGCGAATGCAAACAATGCGTCATCACAGAATCTGTGGACGTTTTTTCGAAATATCAGGGAAATTGTAAAATATGTTTTATATGCTTGCGTGAGGCAGGTCAAGAACCCCCCGCTTCGTTTTGGCACGATTATAGTTCACAGAGGGTCAGCTGGAGGGTATGTAAATTACCACGTATTTGGAATTAAGATGATTTACAAGAAGAAGTTTACCAAAATTATAAGGAAGAGAACATTAAGAAATCACTTTTATAAATTCTCTGCGTTCTAAAAGTAAAGGTTGATTGGTTTAATTGGAAAAACATTTCGAGGCTGTGTCTCGTTTTAAGAGGAGTGCCGTCTGAGAAAATCGTCTGCTCCTTGGGATCAACCTGTTCTTTTGTTCCAAACCTAAGCGTGGAAACTAATTTAAAAGTGAAATCATCAGTATTCAGAGAATAAAAATGTTAGGATTATTCTTGTGACGCATCATTCGTAAAAATCGTCATAAAACCTTTTCAGAAGTTGGACGAATTAATAAAATCTACAACTGTAATTGTTCTAAAAATAAAAATAGCTGCTAAATGTAAACCTCTTTTTATAAATAGGAAACTCTGAATTTCTTTAAGGTAATCAAGACGACTTTTCTTTACATCTGGTATGAAACATTCTTTAAAACTTTGGGAATAGGCACACTTAGATTAAACACCCTCGTTTCCTCCTTCTTATACACAAAGATTAACATTAAAAGAATCAATAAAAAATATTAAATATAAAATTTTGTTATTTACTAATTATTGAAAACTGTGATAAACATCTAATAAATTATGCTTTCTTGCCAATTATTGGTTCAAGACATTACTGTTTTGTTTTCATTTTTGTGGCTGCTATTCAAAATGCTTGCAACTTATAAATCCGTATTTTGTTCAAACACAAGGTGGCGGAGGGAAATAAATGAATATAAAAAGTTTATTTCATTTTCTTCACCACAGAAATAATCAAAATACGTAATAATTTAATTAACTTACATTACATAACATGTAATATAGGCAAAATAATTAACTACTCGTAGTTTCATATTAAGAAATATAATTTCCGTTATTAAAACCATGGTAAAAAGTTGTAAAAACAATAATCCATGAAGTATTGTAATCAAAGTAAATGAAACCAAACTGATTATCCAAATGGAATTTCAGAAGTGACTAGCATAATTTAGTTTATTAGTTAGCGTTTTTTTTTCTTCAAATGTTGCCAAAAGAAAAAATTAAACTAGTAATTCATTATTTAGATTATTAACGTTATAATTTCATTACAAATAATATTCCCTACCTGATTTATGAATAAAAAGATCCCCTCCACCATTAAAAAAGAAGAAAAGAAAAAACTAGTTGAGTTTCTGCAACGAGAAAAAAATGATTCCGTCGTGATTACGTCGGATCATATGAAATAATTAGTTTTTCAAAAAATCCCTAAAAACGAAGTAAATTGATCAGCTGATCTGCAACAGGAAAGGGCTTTCTATAATATTTCTTGAGTTTAAAGCCTTCTTATAGAAGTTTTAACGTTTCTTTCATTATACGTTACATTAAATTTTATCAATAATATTTCAATTCGTTTGTTAAATAAGTTCAATTAGCGTTTTTCAACTAATGTTTCAGATTTCCCTTTCAGTTAAAACACAGTTTTGACCAAATACATATATATAACACCAATCTGAAACTCTGTGCATGAACACTGTAACAAGAATGAAATCCGCAGCTTCAAATACATAAACATTTAGTTCTGTGTGTTTAGCAACACATATTTTCATTTGCATTGAATACTTGATGTACACAAAACAGTAATTTTGTGTTTTGCGAATGAATATACCATTTAGGTGCACAACAGAAAACATTTTGTTTATGTGATAAAGTTCAAAGTTTAAGGAAATTTCAGATAGTCCTTGTTCTTACTGTCTTTTCTATTCCTTACATGTTGTTGTTGTGATTTATCCCCACTTACCAATATTCATGGTCGGGCCAAGTCCTTTTTACAGGTAATAAGAGGCTTCCATTTAAATGAGCCCCAGTGGGTGGAAGTCCGACTTGGCTCAGATTCTTAGATCTCTTAATTTTGAGCCAACTTCCAGATGAGAGACCGTCACCAGACTTGGCACCCTTAGAGGTATAATTGAGGCATGGAGGACATTGAAAACACGACAGATTTTACGTGCATCAGCTCCCTTTAGCGAACACGACCCCGCGTGCCAACCAGCCAGCGAGAGGTGGCCGCCCTCCCAAGCACTATCCTCCGGTCTTGTTCCTTCACTTTCGGTGTTCGATTGGGAACTGAGCTTCTACGACGGACAGTCCTTACTTGACCGACAATGCGTCGGATCAAGTCATGCGTCTCCCATTTAAACGAGTCCCAAAGGATGGATGTCTGGTTTTGTATCTCTTAATTTTGAACCAATTTCCAGATGAGACCCGTTCACCTGGCTTAGCACCTCCAAAAGTAGACATGAATATGGAGGACATTGGAGACACGACAGATTTTATGTGCACCAACTGGCATTACGTGCTCGACCCAGCGTACCAACCAGCCAACTCGTGTAGGTCATTTAAAAAAGTATTTTTGAAAAGTAAAGCTTTGTATTATTGTTCTCTCTACATATAATCACGAACTTAACGGGCAACGTTGCAAAGAGTTACAATTTCATCTGTTCATACCAAGAAAATAATCCTGCATTTTGAGATCAAACTGTGAATGAAGATACATAAAATTTTGAGCATCGGATTCTCATCATCGCTGCAAATACAACAGCGGGAAAACAGTTCGTTCAAAATTCTGCAAGCAGCATGAGGTAAAAACGCGTTCAAGCAAGCCACTGTCTCCATACCACAATAAAAAACGTCGAGTGAACTGGAAGCGTGGCGGCCATATGCAAGATGGTACACCACCACACCGAACACAGGTTGTGCAAAAGTCAGAAACATTTGATGCACCAAGCTATTGATTTGGTTATAGTGTAGGCTTAGCATTACACTTACCGGGCTTCAAGCAGTACGATTTTTTTCACTGGTATTATGTTAAGGACAGAGTGTATGCAAATAGGCACAGGACACGCGCCAACCTTAAAATAGCCACCATAACAAAAATGCAGTCAATTTTTATATATGTATGTAGCGAACGAGTAACACAAATTTTTGCCAGGCGCCTTCGTCACATGATACCGAATGATCAGAATCGTACGTGGAATACGCACTGATGTGCATTCCATGTGATGCTGTGCATAAAGATTTTTTCATCACATTATCTGTAACATATTGGACAGAATAAACATTTATTTATTTGTTTATTTTTGATGATCTCTTTTAATGTCCTGTGTTAAAAGCCTCTATTTTCAACGTGCTTTTTCCCAGCATATATAGCGTGGCACTTTTAGTTTTGATTCTGAAATAAAAATTGAATTAATTTTAAAAACAAACTTTTCTATGACCGATAGAAAGAATATTTTAAGTTTTTTTTCCTATTTCAGTTTGGACAAGAGAAGTCTAATCTAGATTTAACATCTCTAATATATAATTTGATTATTTGACACCCCATTTGTAATTGCTGGTGCTGTCTATGAACCATTTTTATAGTCTCTTGCTCTAAGAAATCATCAAATTAAGACTTTGATGTGAACCAGGGCTCCAAGCCATGGAAGCTTTGGTCCCTGGTTAGGCAACCACCTAGGGTGAACTGGAGAGGTGAACGCCTGTTTGCTGCTATCTAGAGCATCTAGACTTGCGAAATGGGGTTAAGGAAAGTGATGGCGAGGAAAAGTGATGTCTCCCATCTTTTCTCTCTCTTTTAAACAGTGCATTGAACCTTTTTTCGCCTTCGCTGGCAGTCGCTTTCACGTGGTTCTAGACTACCAACAAAAGCTCGGCACGCGAGTCAAAATGCTTTCGTTTTTATTCTTCACTTCAAAAGAAAAAAGAAAAGGAAGTTTATCCTATTTAATTTCTTTAATCCATTTGGCATTACAACTAGAAGATCAACAGTTTCACTATTATCAAAATACAACCACTGTTTTTTTCTGTAGTTCTTGCGTTTGTAAATGAAAAACAAATTAATCATTTATTTGTAACATTCTGCCAGAAATATAAGTAAAAAAATGTCATTGTAGTTTTTTATCTACATAATTCCTTCTAGAAATCTGTTATTTTTTCCTCCTACATAAACGTTGTACCTGTACCACCATCAAGGTTTGCCTGAACATGTGTCCAACAGGACCCTTAGCAGAAAACTGCAGCACAATTTATGCTTGTGCCGGCCCTTAAGCCTACTACCTTTTATGCCTGCCTTCAGTCCCAACCACAATGAATAAATCAACTTATAATTGAACTTACTAAGAAATTAAAGTCTTTAGTGACGAGTCAAGTTCCTATCTTTGTATCCTCTCTGCAAGCGCCAACATGTCTGGATACGTCCTGAAGTCCAGCATACACAGAGCCTACTCTAACTACCACACACACAACAGGACGTTATGGTTTGGTGTGCCATCTGCCTATGACCCTTTTGGTAATTATTTCTTGCGCACTGCAGCAGCAGGCAAATGATATCCTACGACTGGTTTTGTGAACGTTCCTTTTGCAACACCGCACGCTAACTTCAAATTAACAAATTTTTTCTTATATTTAAGCAACCATAAGTGTAAAACCTAAAAGTTGAGTTATTCATGACTGTAAAAATGTGAACCTATACCTTCTTATCCTCACTTAGCATAAAAGCATGAAGAGAGATGTCTTCTTCTGTAAATTGACTGCCGGTACGATTTAATTTCACAGCTTCTGTTGCCAATCGAACATTGTGCCAACTTGTCGTTGTTGACGTAATGCTGTTGTCATCCAAGTGTCATTGTGGTCCTGGGTGTCTTGTCCACTAAATGTCTTGGGCTCAAAGAAATTGCTCTATTTAAAACATTTGACAGAACAGAAACATTTCTTAGCATAATTACGCAGAAGTATATCTCCTATTTTTACCAAACGACGCATTTCATTCGATATCAGTAAAATTCCAATGGGCTTTTATCTAGAGCATGTAGGCAAGGCAACTTGTCTTGCTGAGATTCAGGATTGTCACAATTTATTGAACTCTGGACCAATAATTTTGGTTGTACTATTAAGAAAATTCCAGAGGAGAAGAAAAAACATTGAGGTCCTTTCCATTTTTCAGCCGAGTTGGACAAGTTGTTGGATGTTCGTGTTGGGCAAGTTTTGTATGTTCGTATTGGACAAGTTGTTGGATGTTCGTGTTGGACAAGTTGTTGGATATTCGTGTTGGATAAGTTGTTAGATGTTCGTGTTGAACAAGTTGTTGGATATTCGTGTTGGACAAGTTGCTGGTTCGTGTCGGACAAGTTTTTGGATATTCGTGCTGGACAAGTTGTTAGATGTTCGTGTTGGACAAGTCGTTGGATGTTCGTGTTGGACAAAATGTTGGATGTTCGTGTTGGACAAGTGCTGCTGCCGTCCGAGTGTCATTATGGAAGATATGTTGTGTCCATCAAAAAGTTCCACAGAACTCACATCAACCTATTAAGTAGATATGACAATTTATCATTCTAAGATCCAGAAACATCATGTTTAGTAATACGGCAATTCATTTAGTAATGCGGCCCGTGAAATCCATACTTTTGTAAACATTTTTTAAATGTAATTTTTAATCACCGTTACACAGAAGCATTCCATATGGTTACGCATTTCGTTCGACAGCGGTAAAGTTCTAGTGAACTCCCATCAAGAGTAAAGAGATGTGACAAATTGTTGAATCAGGAGCATCATAACATTTAAACCTGATGCCAAAAAGTTTGGTAATACTACTTCTACAAAATAGAACCCAGAGGAGCATGGTCCTCTTTTTCCAGTTTTCAGTTGAGCCTCTTACCCCCCCCCCCCCCCCTTCTCCCCTCCCCCTCAACATCTTCATCAACACACACAAACAACCTTTCACACACAAAAAAAAAGAAAAAAACAAGGGGGGGGGAAAACTGTTATTGTCCAGAGAACACTGTTACGCAATATGCGAGCGCTTGCCGGTCCCTATAAATAGAAGAGTCCGCTGGCGTATAGAGGGAGGGGGTCAGTGCACTCTCAGTGGGTCACTTTGACCACTTTCTTCGTTTAAAAAGGAGCTCTTTTCCTCTGTTATGCCCGTGGTAAGTGGCTACAGGTACACAATACACTGCCAGAACAAATTGGAAACAATGTAAATCTCCTTGTTTTGTTTTATTAGGCATCTGATTCATACTGATAAAGAAATGTGTATTACAGTTTTACTAGAACGAATGACTGATCTGTGTTCACCTTTCAAAACAGTACAGATAATAGAGTACGACCATTAATCAAAATTATCATTGTTTGAAACAGCAGTTGATTCTCCTTTGACAGTTATCGCAGCTCTTCCAAAACAATTAATCGGAGCTGGTAGTCTTGTTCTCATATATAGTTTTATTGAAACAAAGAAGTATTTAAAAGTTTATGTAAAATTTTAAATTAAATTAATGTTTGATTTGCTGTATTTATCAACAAAGCTGCTTTTGAGGTATGAAAATTTTATGATAGATTTTAATGCAAGGGAAAGGATGGAATTAAATATCATACAAAACTAGTAAAATGCCTTTAAAGGTGTTGCTGACATTTTTTTTCCTTTCCTTGATTCTCTTATTACTTAAGGTCATACGTAAATTATGATTACTTTTTAAGACTAGGCACAGCTTTCTTGAGCTATTAAGATTAACATCAGCTAACAGCAATGGTAAACATGCTATTCAAGAAGAGAAAAGTGGGGGATAGGTCAGTTGCCCTCAAGCTAACGCCAAACGGTCGAGTTGCCCTCACCGCCCAAATTCTGAGCGACCGAGTTGCCCTCACCCCTTCCATTTCATAAAGGATTATACTTCTCACCTGGAATTTCACAGAAGCCCTCCTCTCACTACTGATGGATACTACACGCCGTGCTCTTCATATATTTTTCCTGATACATTCAATATCTCTAATATTTATATTTTCTGTAGACTCAGAAAATGCACTACTTGCTTCTTTTCTTATTACCTTTTGAGATCGTTCAGTCAAATCATCCATAGTTTGCTGTTTCACGCTATTAGAAATCCTTTCTCTGTGTAAGTTCTTACTCGCATCATGATTATGATGCAAGTCTTTCAAAGTCACTGTAGCATTTTCATCTAAATATACTTTTGCGGTGCAGTTACGATTAGTGCATCTCCACGTCCAGTCTTCACTGGTCTCAAGGTCTTTATAAAATTTATAGCCTGTTAAAACAACTAATTTGTGTCCTTTTACACTTAGCATAGATTCCATTTTAGCAATTTAGTGAAAAAGACTGCTTCCTAAGACAGCTGTCAAAAGAAAGACCTACAAGTACAAATTCATTAAAAATAATTCGACAATATGCGGGTTTAACAACCCCTTTTATTGGACAGAGAAAGAGTTATTTTATTGGTATTATAAAGAGATTGTTTTCCCTTCCCCCCAATTGACAGGTGAGTAGGGAGTGCAACTGACCGTCGCCAGTTCACTGACAAGAAGTTCAGCAGTTTGCTTATTCGATTTCTGCCTCGGGTTTGAGTTTTTGCAGTGGTTCGGAATCCATTTTAAACAATAGGCCCCTGTCTAATAAGCTCTTATGTACAAAAAATGACTCTCTCTCTCTCTCTCTGCCTGTCACTCTATGTCTCTGTCTCTCTCTCTCTCTCTCTCTCTCTATCTATCTATCTATCTATCTATCTATCTATCTATCTATCTATCTATCTATCAAACTATCTATCTATCTATCTCTATCTATCTCTCTCTGTTGTTGGTATCCACTACTGATAT
>Ga0115856_100915_pt1 | contig 10160 bp, 6 predicted proteins | sample InSIn4gowninarea_FD_83870 | JGI IMG/M metagenome (GOLD analysis project Ga0115856, IMG submission 83870)
AAAAAAAAAAAAAAAAAAAAAAATAATAAAAAAAAAAAAAAAAAAAAAAAAAAAAAAAAAAAAAAAAAAAAAAAAAAAAAAAAAAAAAAAAAAAAAAAAAAAACAGCTTCAAGGTATAAAAGGGAGCAGTTTGAAGCCGAAAACTTCATTTCACTATGCCGATCCGAAGGAGAAGGATACGTATAACCATCCCTTCGCCGGAACTGGTAGAGGCAGCTATAAACAAATTCCTCTCCAAAAAGGATGACGATTTGGAAACGGCGCAGCAAATTTGTGATGAAACGAAAAGGAAAAACTATGAAAAATATAGAAATGAGATGAAGGAAATTTTGGCAAAGGCAAATATTCGAGAACCGACTTTTAAGGATGGCTATAAAATACCCAGAAAATAGAAAAGAGTGAGAGGAATTTGTAAAAAAAATGGCTGGAAAAAGTGTCTTGAGACACTTTTCCAGCCATTTTTTTTTGAAAACGGAAACTGGCCAACATTGAAATGTATGCAGTTTTTTTTTCTTAGAATTATTTGCAACTGAACGCAAATGACTGCTGTTTTCTTTTAAACGTGTTGGAAACGTGCTTGGAAAAAAAATTTGACTATAAAAGGAGCGCGCGTAGCCAACAGTGGAGTGCTTTTTTTTAAAACGATTCTACACGAAAATTATTGGAACGCAATTTTCTTTAAACAAGACTGTTTTTCTTTAAACAAATGCAATGTTGGAAACGTGCTTGGATTTTTTTTTATTTTTTTCCCCTTCTCGACTATAAAAGGAGCGCGCCTCGTTCCACTCGCCTTCATTTGCGTGCTAGCTATCGAACGAGCAACATGGTCGACATTTTCCCTTCTGTGAAATCTTCGAGCGTGCAGTTGATTCACCGTCCCAAGGATATTAAAGACTTTAGAAGAATTTTTGGTTCGACAGAAGTGATTCCCTCCAAGGCTTATTTGGAACAGTGCAAAATTTATTATGAACAAGTGGAAATTAATGGTTTAGAGGGACATTTCAGTTTAATTGGAAAAAAATCTATTAATTTTAACAAAGCAGAGTTTCATCCACGATCTTTGGCGTGGCAGGATGTGGCTCAGCGCCTGAAACGGGAACGACAAGGCAAGAAGAATGCGGACGTGCGCTTGTCGTTTCGATTTGACCACAACATGTTTTTGGTCAAAAGATATTTTACGTTCGGCCTGAGATGGGTGATGCCTGGCACTCGACATGTGGTGCAGACGACCAACGTGCCTCTATTGTTTTTCGCATTGAAATACGAACATGTGGAAAAGGCTTCGGTGGTGCGAGAAAAACTGTCTAAAATCAATCGCACGTTTATTCCCGAAGATCGGATGAAATTTAGGCAGTTTATTTTAATGCCTAATCAGCAGTATGTAATCGCCTCCAACACGCAGTACATTATAGTGACCACTCAGCAAACCTTATTCTCCGTGGACGTGGTGGACAAGTCTACACCGCTACCTTTCGAGTGTTTGTCGCCGCTGACAACCAAGGAGTGGATTTTTAAACCGAAATATGCCATGACGCCGTGTGTGGACAGAATGACGGACGCTGAACTCATGCCTCCACCACCATCCGACGTGTTTCACGCTATGATTTCGATACAGCCTGTTGAGATTGAGCCGACTTTTGTTGAACCGACTTTTGTTGAGACTATTGTACCTGACTTGGTGCTGCCGACTGAAACTGTTGTTACTGAAAATTTTGCTATTGAAACTTTTACTGAGCCGGCCGAAACTTCTTCTGAGCCGGCCGATGTTGCCGAAACTACTGCTGAAACTTCTACTGCTGAGCCGGCCGAAATTGAAACTGCTGAAACGTTTACTGCTGCTCCACCGGCAAAACGCATGAGATTGGACTTTGTCTCCGTTTATCAGGAGCTCACAAAAAAAGAATATCCCGATCCGAAGATGGATTGGGAAAACACGACTCAAGACGAAACGGTAAAACCATTAGATTTATCTTTGAAATATTTAGAATTTGATGATTGGCTAAATGATGATATGGAAAATGCTCAAAGCTTTGAAGAGTTATTTAATACATTGAAATGTTTAATAGAATGATTTTCCCCCTGGGGAGCAAAAAAAAATCATTGGCTGGTCTCCAGCCAATGATTTTTTTTTGCAAACTTTATTGTGCCAACATTGTACAAGTTGTCAGTTTGGAAAATAAAAATTTTTTGCATAGGGTCCGGTACTCAATTATTTTTACCTCCGACTGTACATAATGAACATAAATGTAAAATATAACATTTATACTAATTATCATTCATTCAATAATTTACATTACAGAAAACAAACTGCACATTAGGAAACATGCGACTTCTCACCATTGTGAACTAAGCGATGCTTTTTCAATGTACTTCGGCAAGAAAAGGGTGCGTTACATATTTCACAAACAAATGGCTTTTCACCACTGTGAACTCGGTGATGCTTTTTCAACTTGCTTCGCTCGGAAAAGGCTGCATTACATATTTCACAAACAAATGGCTTTTCACCTGTGTGAATGCGCTGATGCACAATTAACTTACATTTTAGGGAAAATGCTTTATCACATGTTTCACAGACAAACGGCTTTTCACCACTGTGAACGCGGTGATGCACAGTCAACAAACTTCGATGGGAAAAGGTTTTATTGCATGTTTCACAAACGAACGGCTTTTCACCACTATGAATGCGAAAATGACTTTTCAAGGAACTAAGTCTATAAAATGCTTTTTTACAAATCTCACAAACGTACGATTTTTCATTCTGGTGAATGCTTCGATGTTTCTTCAGATCCCATTTTCGATAAAATGCTTTTTTACAAACCTCACAAATATGAGGCTTTTCACCACTGTGAATTCGAAGGTGTTGCTTTAATCGCACTGCATCGGATAATGTTTTTTTGCATACAGGACAAATCTGGGTTCGCCTTTCCCCACTGTGTATACGTAGATGGCACTTCAGAGTATGTGATCGGGCAAATGCTGTTTTACATATTTGACAAACATAGGGCTTTTCACCACTGTGAATGCGTAGATGCTTCTTCAGATCACATGATTTGAAAAATGCGCTGTTACAAACCTCACAAACATGCGGTTTTTCGCCGCTATGAACAAGATGATGGTTGGCCAACATCCCTTGTGTACGAAATGCTTTTTGACATAGGTCACAAACATAAGGTTTTTCATTACTGTGAATGAGGCAATGATTTTTCAAGTTACCTTTCTGTGAAAATGCTTTTGTGCATATATCACAAACATATGGCTTTGCACCACTGTGAATGCGCTGATGTACCCTCAAGTTTATCTTACGAGAAAACGGTTTATCACATACATCACAAACGAATGGTTTTTCTCCTGTGTGAGTGCGGAGATGCACCTTCAAACCCTCGTTAGTTGTAAGATTTCTGTCACATATTTTGCAAATGTATTGCTTCGCCTCTTTGTGAGTGCGCATATGGCTTTTCAAGGCGGTGCCGTTCAAAAATGTCTCTTGGCATACGCTGCAGGTATTGACAGCCATTTGTTTTGTGATTTACATTAACGGCAGGAAAAATCACAGAAATATTCTCAGAAACAGCTAGATTAACTAACGTATCGTTCAATATTGTGTAAGTTACCTATTCCGTCAAACAGAAACAAGTTTTTTAAGTTTAGTGAGTTAAAGCATTAACTGAAGACCACAACATTCAAGTGCGAGACAGAAAACGATCGATATTTTCAACTCTTCTATGGCGCTCAATGGAGTATACTGACCGACCACGGAAGAAAGAGCCTCGGTTGGCAGAATGCCAAGACGGTTCTATTCGCGCTGTAGGTAACGCAGCTATGAAGAAGGAGGGGGAAAAGACTTCTATTCTTTCGCCATTTTTTAGAATCAGTTATCTGCTTTTTTTATTGTTTTGAAATGATTCATATATTAAATCAAAAATGATGTTTTAAAAAATAACTATAAAATTGCGGAAGAAAAAGCAATCCGAAATGCACACAGAAAAAACATTCTTCAGCAAACGCATCTCAATATATGACGTTTTCCCCTATTTTCGAAGTAGACTAGCTTTTTTCGCGCATGCGTAACAACTACCAGGGATCTTTCTTCCGTGGTCGAACTATACATTCCTTTTATGCTCTCTTCTATTCCGAAAGAGTTTCCTGCTTCGTTGTGTCCAAAGAACCCCCCCCCCCCCCCCCCCCCACCACCCCCCCCCCCACCCCCCCCCCGCCCCGGTTCCTCGTTGTTACGCCGAACCTTATATGTCTTACCTGAGACATCTTGCTGTCTCCCCTCTCCCATTCCCACAACACCTCGTAAGAAAAGGTGTAAGGCGAAGGTGTCTTTGAACACTTGTAAAAAATGCCTCTCTGCTGAGATTTTTCTTATTTAACTTAGAATTTATGGCACACATTTGTTAGTCTTATATTCTCACTCTTAAAATATAAAATGACCAATAATCCGCAAAGGTTCGCGCTGATGACAGAGAAATATGCAGTTAATCACAATTTATTGAATTTTTACATTTAAGCTAATCGAAGCATGGTATTTATTATATATGATTGTGATTATTTTTATAATGTAATTTAAAATTAGTAGCTTGTAGACCACCTTTGGCGCGTAGTGTTGCAAAAGTGTCCCATATATTGAAATCTATTCTAAAATGTAAAAAAACACTTGGCAAATTCTTCTCTTGAATTCTCGAGTTTAGGTGGTGGTTATTTTTTTTTTTAACTTTTAAAGCTTTTAGGTGTTTTTCAACACAAACGTGTCAACCTAGAGGGTTTATCACGAGGTCATTTTGCCATGGGTCTTGGAAGAAAAGTTTTATTGTACATCGATCTTCTTACATTTTAATGTCCATTTAGCTCTTTGTAATTTAATATATTTCACCATGTGAGGCTGTTTATTTATTATGTAAAGTTTTAGATGTTAAATCTCTCTCACTCTTTTCTGTATAAGGCATCCTCCTAAATCCCATCGAACTGGAGAATGTATTTTGGCATTGGCGTTATAACGAGTTGGCTCTGTAACGGATCTTTTACATTGAGAGTCCTATATGGAAGATTTGTTTCGACAGATATGTGGCGGTAAAACGGGGTTGGCGTTATTTCGGAGTGGTGTTAAATTGGGGTTTGACTGTACTTGCTCTTTTAGTTCTATTTTTAAATTTTTGGACAATTATTCACAAATTTTTATTCTCGGAGCTTTACATTCTACTATGACGCCATAGACAATAAGATATTAGAATAAAACCAGATTAATGTGGAAAAATTCGGAATCATGTTTTTGTACTTCTGTAATCAATTTTGTGATTGTTATTTCATACATTTTTATTGCATTATGTATATAACTGTGGTTGCATGTCTAGCACTCTGGTCTTCAGAACAATAGTTGTGGCTTCCATTTCTACATCGGTCTTTGGTGTTAGTAGTAATTTCAAATAAACTTTAAATAGCAAGTACCGGTCGAATTAGTCCCCTTGTGTGCAAAAACATGACCGTGGAGCATTTTACTATACAGTCAAACCCCGTTAACGCGAGCTCGCTTAAGGCGAAATTCCGCTTAACACGAAATAAATGCCAGTTCCCGTCCGATAGAGCTGAAAATTAGTACTAAATTATTCGTTTAACAAGAAGTCATATTACACGAAATCCCGCTTAAGACGAAAGAATGACTGGCCCATCCCTTTGAACTGCCTGTTTGATTTTGTTATGGTGGGTTTGTCGAAGGATCGGAAGAAACTATTGAAGAAAAACAAGATGAAGCAACGACTGATTCAATTGTCGAAGAGGCGAGGATAAGTGTTTCCAAAGATGTTATTCCAAAAAGTTAAACAAAACAATAACAGACTTTTAAAAGAAGTAATATATGTACAGGTAAATATAAATATCGATTGTTTCGTCGTGATACATTTTGTTTAGTTCTTGTTTATTACATTTAGTACTAACATATTTTTAATTAAAGCATAAATGCTTGCATTTATGTGTAAAAGCACTTTGAATCCAAAATTTTCAGTGTCACAGAAATAAATCTTGCTGAGAATAAATTCTAAATTCGGTAAACGTGAAATTCGGTTAACACGAAAGATTTTTGCGTCCCCGTCGATTTCGCGTTAACGGGGTTTGACTGTAATTAGTAAGAAGTTTTTGTGTATCTACAACCGTAAGAAAACCGTTTCCATGACATCCAAGAGTGAATGATTTTGTGAATCTTATTGCCAGATTCAAGATTGGGCAGCAGAAGTGTGCATTAAAAATTAGTATATCTTTTCTAAATTAAAAATAAAATGTTTGCCACTGAGTTTCTCATCCCCATCATTTTCTACACTAGATCACCAAATTTCATATCTCCACCGTGTTAAAGTAATATTTTATTCATGAAAAATATAGAAAAACAACTAAACTCCACATTATATTGTGCATTTCCCCCTCTGTTTTATTAACAATATGGTTGCCATTGTATAAAGGTGAAAAAATTCAACGTCAATTTTATCCACACGAGAGTAAAAAAAATGAATTCACCAATCAGCGATCGAATAAAATTTCGACGTCATTTCTTTCAACATCAAAATAACAACCATTTTCCAATGTTTCATAAATTAGCAGTCTTACTAAAATTGTATTTGAATAGTAATTCTAATCACATTAAAGCAAAAGGATCGACTCGAACTACGAACTCTTCTTGCCTAAAATATACTTAATTAAAGTTCGTTACAATTAAATACGAAGTGTTTAGCTCAGTAGAAAACATACTGTTATGCAAAACATATAACAATACTAATATCGAAATTCATCAATAAGTATTCAGACAAACTACAGCATGTAAAGGAAACATACCTAACTGAAAAATTGACCAAAAAAAGTACATTAAATAAAAAAAGTTTATAAATTAAAAAAAAATATGCAAACACTTTCTTAATTTATTTTAGAAGTTCTTTTTTTATCGTTAAAGCTTTTCTACAGTTTCATTATCATAATAATATAAGACATAAGAGACATAAAATGAATAAAACTCACCCTTTGCTTGTCCACCAAGTTGAATCTCAGAATTTCTAATAAACATACATAGAATAAAACTCACCCTTTGCTTGTCCACCAAGTTGAATCTCAGAATTTCTAATAAACATACATAGAATAAAACTCACCCTTTGCTTGTCAGAATTTCTAATATCCTCCAAGCGAAATCCAATTGAATCTCGATAAACACACATAAAAGGAACTTACCTTTTGCAGCGGAGAAAGCATGCTTTCTCTTTCGTATGTAACGCCAAAATGAGGGGGGAAACAAGTCTTTATATATGCAAGAAAAAAAATATTTTGTTACACTTTTTTATTTATCTTTGTAACTTTTTTATTTTCAGTAAAACTTTTTGCAAAATCTTTTTTATTTATTCAGGTCAATGAAACTTTTTGCAAAAACTTTTTTTACTGACCTGTCTAAATAAAACTTTTTGCAAAAACGTTTAAATAAAATAAAAAAGGATAAATAAAAAAGTTTACGTTACGTGAGTGAAAGTAAATTTTTATCAGTCAGCAAGCAAACGTCCGAGCGGGCCAGTAAATAATTTTTACACTAGAATCCGGAAGACACCGCATCGACAGGAAGTAATGCGCGAATCTTTGGAAAGTTTAAAATTTATGTGGGTCAGTCACGTGACAAAGGAACCGCTTTGCAAAGAGAAAAAAATGCCAGTCGACTTGCAACCACCGAACGAAGCAGACATGCCTTCTCAATGCTCTCGTAATGAAAACGAACGGAAGGGATGCAAAAAAGCGTGTTTTCACTTTCGTTTGGAACGCCAAAATGAGAGGGAAAGTAGGTCAAATCACTCTTTATATATGCGTTGCAAAGCTATTTTTTATTTATCTGGGTCGCACGAATAAAAATACTTTGCAAGAAACTTTTTATGGATTAAAAATATTTTGACAAACTTTTTTATCGCGCGAATAAAAATATTTTGTAAAAACTTTTTAATACGATGCAAAATTTATCTGGGTCGCGCGAATAAAATATTTTGCAAAAAAAAAACTTTTTATGAATATTTTGCCAAACATTTTTATTTATCGCTTGAATAAAAATATTTTGCAAAAACTTTTTTATACGTTGCAAAATTTATCTGGGTCGCGCGAATAAAATATTTTGCAAAAACTTTTTTTTATGGATTAAAAATATTTTGCCAAACTTATCTGGGTCGCGCGAATAAAATATTTTGCAAAAACTTTTTTTTTATGGATTAAAAATATTTTGCCAAACGTATCTGGGTCGCTCGAATAAAATATTTTGCAAAAACTTTTTTTATACGAGAAACGTATCTGGGTCGCGCGAATAAAATATTTTGCAAAAACTTTTTTTATGGGTAAAAAATATTTTGTTATCTGGGTCGCGCGAATAAAATATTTTGCAAAAACTTTTTTTTATGGTTAAAAAAATATTTTGCCGGGTAAGTTTTTTATTTATCCGGGAAGTGAAAAATTTGTCATTTGTGCTGGACAAAACAGACATATGTGTTTAATGTATGGTAATGGTATTTTTCCGGGGTACACTAAAAATTCGTTTTTTTTGCTCTAATTTCAAAACTAATGTATATAGAAGGATGGGACTTGGGTTTTTTGAAAGCTTTGGTCATGGGAGATGAGTTAGCCCCCCTGGGCCAATAAAATATTTTACACTAAAAATTCGTTTTTTTGCTCTAATTTCAAAACTAATGTATGTAGAAGGATGGGACTTGGGTTTTTTGAAAGCTTTGGTCATGGGAGATGAGTTAGCCCCCCCCCCCTGGGCCAATAAAATATTTTACACTAAAAATTCGTTTTTTTCGCCAAAAAATGGATGTTTAGAGTTGGTTCGTGTTTCCACTTAATAATTGCGTTTCACACACGTAGTAAACCATCTCAGGGGTCAATGACCTCGAATGACCTACTTTATTTTCAAACGCTCTAACTGGCGAACGGTTCGAGTTAAACATTTGGTTTTTGTGTGTCTGAACATTGGTTGTGAGTTCTATCGAACACCGGACTTTGGTCACGGGGTCAAGGTCACGACCCGAGAAAAAAAATGAAAATGTTCAGTTTTGGTCGTACAAAATCGAGATTGGTATCAATCGATGCAGAATGAAAAATCAGTCAATTTCATAGGTCACACCTTGGGTCTATCACTATTAGGACCAAAGATATAGGCGTTTAAAGTTTGACCCAAAAAACATAAATGTTTAATGGGATCAAGTGTTATACATTTTCTGAAAGGGCGTGTTGCCTAGAGTGCAACTATACTTCATTCGTATCTCTAACCTTAATAGTTTGAGCACAATTTGGAATTTATTATTTTTTTTCAAAGTGACCTCATTCCTGACTCGTGGTACATAGAACCCTTAATTTGACATCATGGGGTAGCATTTGATGAAAGCTTTCAAACGATATCTGACACAACATACCCTACTCATATTTTCATCAAACCCGTAGCGAAAATATGAAATTTTTAATTTCAAATTGAAAAAAAATTTTTTGTAATTACATTTTCAAGTACACTATCAAATGTTACATATCATTGGAAAGTATTTGTTGAGTACTCCACAATGATATTTTTTATTTGGTTCAAAGTTGTACGGATCTAGAGTTATTTCAATTTAAAGATTTAAAAAATTTTAATTTTTAATTTAAAATTTCTCTTCTTCTATACATGTTAGAAACAAAAGATTGGTATGGTTGCATTCCACATGACAAACCCTTTCCAACAATACCCAACATGTGACCCCAATTCCAAAATTTAAAAAGTAGGTCACATTGTGATATAAATTCGTTGATTGAATCAATTGATCCGGAATTTCTCGTACGCTACGAAAGTTAGCGACTCCGAATCAATGGATTCGCATTCCACGTCACTAACCCATTCGAACAATATGCGACACTCGACCCTATGGGAATAAATGAAAAATGGTTCATGCATGTACCATGTGTACCACGAAATGTTTCGCTCCGTTTTTAAAGGAAATCATCAAGTGTTACCTATTGATGGAAAGGGTTTGTCGAGTGCTACAACCTGGTGCAAATAGTTTTGTTCTAGGACCCACGAGGAAGGAGTTATGGCTCATGAAAGATAAAATTTTCAACCCCTTTTATCGGGAATTTCTCGAAATCTATCAACGGTAGCGAAACACATGAAACGAATTTGCATTCTA
>Ga0115856_100916_pt1 | contig 10159 bp, 3 predicted proteins | sample InSIn4gowninarea_FD_83870 | JGI IMG/M metagenome (GOLD analysis project Ga0115856, IMG submission 83870)
CTTTCGCCGAATCAACAAATTAGATTTTGGAAACATTTCTGTCGTCGCTTGGTACCTCATTACCTTGTCATCGCGTTATCGAGGATTACAGCCGTTTCAGCTGCTTTGCTATCTTCTCCCGAAGGACATCTGCGGCATTTTAGACGCTGATTTCGGAAATGTTATAAAGAAGATAATTTTTAAATAAACAGTTTCCTAATTAAGTTTTAAATGCGGATTGCGGTATACTAGCTCGGTTAATATCTGTGGTGCTAATTCAATAAGTGTTTGTGGTCGCATAAACTTCATAAACATTTCGAGCCAAAACGTATAATTGGCTAATATGTTTAAAAAATGCTGCTAAGACACTTTAAAAATGTACTTATGCAATTAAAATGTCACATTTCTATGATGTTAAAAAGATTTATTTAAAAGAAAACACCATAAAACGTATAAAGTCATAGCATAAATATCAATAATTTTAGTTAAATTTGGACAGTCTTCAGCTTCACAATTTAAGAAAATTTAGAAGTCTGGTTTTACTCAATTGCCTATTTAGCTCCATTTGAAGAAGGTCAAGTGAGAGGACACCTGTTTAGACCACAAAACATGTGGACAACATAGGTGTCATGGCTTCATATTTTCTGAAAAACGTGAAACGACGAAGTTCTTATCTGAAAAAAGTAAAATTTCCCTTAAACAGAAAATATTTTGCTGCAAAACCTCATAATATGCTAAATAATGCCTCAAAAACACAAAAAAATGTCCTAAAAGAAACTGCTGTAAAAAGGGAAAAATTTGAAAAAAAACAAAAAATGCTAAAAAATGCAATTATTATCAAAATCCGCGCCTTATTAATTACCAATAGCTTGATTGAATGATGCAATTATTGCAGTCCTGCCCTATTCAAGTCAAAGGCTTACTATTTATTATTCGCGAGATGATCTCATGATAAACCCACAAACGCCCAAACGGGATTAGATTGTATTCGGGCAAGTTTGGGAAAACCATGCGTGAGCCCTCAAATGCCCGGCTGGCGATATTTTTTAAAGGTCCTAAATGCTGTTTTATAGTATTTAAATGTGAAGTTGATACCTACAAAGTTTTTATTCCATATATATATACCGTATTTCTCCACAGAGAGACATCGTGAGCTTGAAAACCCTTGAGACGTAGAAGAAAGTTTTAAGGAATTAATGTAAATATAGTATTTGAATTGAAACGCAATATACTTATGCTTGCATATAATTTTATGTATATTTGGCTGATAAAAAAAAAATCTTTAATTCGTAATACAAATAATATATTTTTATTTTAAAACATAAAAGTAAGTCTCAAGAAATTTAAAATAAATAATACTTGAAAATGGTAAATTTTAGTTCGTATTGTAAGCTATGAAAGTAAAAATGCAATAGATATTTTCTCAAACATATACTTTTGCTAAGTTAAGCACGCAGCTACGATCCAGTAGGTCATAGGTTAGAATCCAACTGCGTATCCTCTAAAATACCCATGTACAGGCGGGAAACGTGCATGTAAAATCTGTGGACCCGCAATGAAACTCCAGGGCATGCTCATTCAACTGTCATGCTCCCAAAAGGGAAGTGGATGCAGGAGCATGCCGTGGCATGAATGAATGAATACTTTTGCTGAAAAACGAATACGTTAATATTTTTCCAATCCTAGAGAAATGGAAAGTATAGCATATGTTCAACAGCATTTGCCTTTACACATTCAACTGCATTTCTTTTCTAAGTTGCTCTAAGATCATGACGAAATGGCACGTCAACTCGCCAAGAAACAAAGATAAGGTTGGGAAAGGTGGGATGAGAGTAACGAATGAGGAAGTGAAAGAGAGAGGGAACGAAAGAGACATACATACATAATTTTCTTTTTAGAATTATCTTGGAGGGGTATGTAAAAACGGGAAACTTAATTACAGGACCTAAGCATTGCATGTGTTAACAAAAGAATGGACAAAACGAAGTGTGTAATGATCCAATTTTGAATGATGTCTATGACATAATATTCAATGGATATTTTGATTCTGATGATTTATGCAGCTTTGTTTTAATCAAATATTTCATGCTGCAATTGCGCTGAAATTCAAAACTTGAAAATCAGTAATTATACGGTTATTAGTACAAAGCGTGAAACTTATTCATGCAAGCGAGTAAGTTTATACGTTTATAAGTAAACGTATTCACGTAAGTTAATAAGGGCAGACGTCCGCTTGCAAAGACATTACAAACATACGTTTTAAAATGGTCTTAGCTGTCAACTACATCGTTAAAAATCTGTTATTCCTCATTTTATTATTAGACTAGCAGAACCCGGCAGACGTTGTCCTGCCATCCATATATTTAAAAATGAATGGGTAGCATGTAACAGAATCTATATTGAGTGTATGAAACTCTTTTTTTTAAAATAAAATTTCATGATTTTTATTGGTATAAATTGATATGATAAATTATATATGCATTTTTTAATAATTTTTCTCTCGTGTATATGAACATGAATATTCTATTCACTATACAAAAACGAACTAACACATAACGACGTAAACTAATACTTATATTCAGCGTAATGTAAGTGGATAAAAAATATTTTTCGTTTTCTGATTTGGTACAGAGTTTTTTTTTAGCGTTCCTAACCTAGAGCAAGCAACATATAGATGACCATGTGAGAAACATGGATTAACTAAATTTAATCCGACAACATGCAATGACTGTCCTTGAGCTTTATTGATTGTCATTGCGAAAGCAAGACGCACAGGAAATTGTATTCGTTTGAATGTGAAGGGCAAATCAGTGGGAATCACTGGAATGCCGAAATCAGCACATCGTCTCCTTTACATTTGCCATTTAATTAATTATAATTTCTAGCTTTTAATACTTTTTAAAGATGAGACGCCCAAAGATAGTTGTTTCAAGTATCAAACACTTTAAGAGCGCGCGCTTAGCAGAAACCATTGTTTTGTAAACAACGATTAAAGTGTTGCCACTTTTCGTTGTGATAATAATTCTCCAAATGAGTTTTTATTCGATATCTCGGGAACCAAAAGTCGGATTGATTCGAAACCACGATAACATCCTTCTCCTTGTTTTATTTATTCAGTGTGCCAAGTTTCATGGTGATCGGTTAAGAGGTTCCGGAGTTTATCGATGCCATACGCATTTCAACTTCCATTTTTATATGTATAGACAACGTTTGGATGTTTTGAATCAAAACAATAAGAAGAAACAGTAAACAAAAAAGCACGTGAGTTTCCCGGACATCTCTATATAATCATATTAAATGAGAGATACTTCATGAAGAATTTTAGGTCATTTTTAGGCAAATTTTGTTTGCAATAGTAAAGGCCGTTTATGTAGAAGCTACATAGTCGAGATCAACTGGATAAATAACTTTGCATATAAACTTACTTTGTTTTTAATCCAGAAAGCTAATCATATCAGAACGATACCTATTAAGAATGAACTGCATCTAATAAATAACTCAGAAATATATAAACTATATTTTGTTATAATTTGATTCATGAGAAAAATATGTCAAACCTTTTTCGTTCTTTCCACTTCAAAAATATTTCCGGACTCTGTTTACTAAAAGCTGTGGATTCGTCTTGAAATCGTCTGGTTCTTGCAATGGTGCCATTTTGAGTTTGACAAAAACCAAGAACATAAAAAAATTATAGCACTGTTATTATAATAAAAGATTTAGTGCCATAAGTCATGGCATAATCTTACTTGAAATATAAATGGAATATTAAAGGGAAAGTAACTTGATACATAAGTTCACAGAATAACTCATGAGATTACATTAAATATACTAGACCAATTTTTAGAATCTTTCGTCGTTCGTCTCTATTTTATTTTATATTGATCTGGATTACCTTAAATATACTAGACCAACTTTTAGAATCGTTCGTCGTTCGTCTTTATTTTATTTTAAATTGATCTGAATTACCTTAAATATACTAGACCAATTTTTAGAATCGTTCGTCGTTCGTCTCTATTTTATTTTATATTGATCTGGATAGTCATTTATTGCATTTGTGTGTATTTGAAGCTTTTATTCTTTGCTATACACTAAGTAAATTCGTTTATAGTCTAACTTCTACACTTAAGCAGAGGATAAAGCGTATATATCGTTAAAAATTATTTATTTTATTAGAAGTGAAATAAAAAGTTCTTGGTTCCAAATCCCTTATAATTTTTTATCACTTGCTTAGAACGACAATCTTATTTTAACTGTACTGAGTTCTAATAGTTGAAAAAAATTTTAAATTAGCACAGAAAATTTATTTATTTCAATTTGGTGGCAACAATGCTGAAACGAATTCATTTCTGTTTTCATATAAATTGTGTTGTTTATTCTTTTGGAATTGTATTACTCTTTCTTTGAGTGCCTATTTCAAATATATTTGCTAAAGTAACGTAACCTTTTTCATTGCTGAAATTTAAAAGTTTTATAAAAAATAAATGCAGTAAGTCGTTATTTTTAATAAAATATTTCTCATCTTAAAACTAGAATCATAACTTTGGCAAAAGTGTTAAGCCTAAATAAACGCTTTTACTTCAACTTTTTTCTTTAAATGTTAACTTAAAAGTTAAAAGTCAACTTAAATTTTATTTTATGTAAAGATAAATGACAATTGTTTTCGCAAAATTTTGTAGTTTTTTGACAGTTTTCAGTTCTTTAAAAATTTCTTTTCTTAGACAGGTATGATGCATGTTATATTTCTTTAATGAAAAACTGAAATTGTACTTCGAATGTATGAGACAAAAATATTCTATTTTATATATTAATAAAATATATTGTTTTTTTAGATAATAAAGTAAAAATGTTTTTAAATATAATTTTTAGTGTGAAGAAAATTTTCAAATGACTAAAAGACATCCTTATTTCGATCTAAATGTGTGAGTATTACATACTAATACCAATCTATTAAAATTTAACTTAAAAATGACTTAGATTTTTCTCAAATGTTGTTTTATACTAAAAATCTAACAAAAAAAATATGTAACTTTTTATAAGCAGTTTAGTGACCTTCTTAAATGTGCACTAATTTAATGTATATTTTTAAAAAACTCTTAGTGTAAAATAAATTATCCTTTTCTGTTAAACATATTTTGGAAACTAAGATCTTTAGTAGTTACGTAAAATAATAATAACGATATTCATGTTTTAATCATTGTTTTAAGTGTATTAACAAGCATGCATACGTTTTCCTAATCATTACTCGGTGCATTAAGTTGAGATTTGTACTTTTGTTCTAACAAAGATAAATGTTACTATAAACATTCACACTTCAACATCCATTGCAGGCGCTTAATTACAATGTGTGGAAAACAATGTTTTTGGTAGCCTAGAAACTTATACATTTAAAAAAATAATTTAATTCGTGTTATGAATGCAAAACAATTTCGCCTCATTTATTAAAGTTTTGTAAATGTTTTTGAAAAGCATTTTCTCTATTTAAAACTATAGATATAAGATATTTTTCTAGAATACGTTTTTTTTTCTCTAAGTTGGTATTTTGCAAGGAGCTATAATGAACTCGTGTACAGAACGTTTTGTTCAATTTCTATCAATATTTTTAGATTCCTAATCATATTACTACAATAAATGAGAACTTTATATATAAAGTAACAATATTTGTTTAAGTTATTGCAAAGTTAATGATCTGCTAACATATACAATTTTTCTCAAGTTACAACTGTAATGTTAGGGTGAAATGGATAAATTTGGATTTGGGCAGATATTTTTTTTTTTGGATAATAATTGGCAGTTATTCATGACTGCTAACTTGGAAAGTTTGATAAACCTGTTTCAAATCATGCAAATTTACCATTTTTCCTACTAATTATCTCTGAATTGTTAGAACTATTATAGTATACTAAACAGAACTTAATTTGTAAGGTTTTTAACGATAATATGTTTTATATAATTCCTTGGCGGAGACGAGAAATTGAGGATTAAATGAGAGTTTTATTTTAAGTTTGTTCTTTTTGTAAATTTCTATGATTATACAACTCCTAGATTTTTATTCCTTTCTCGTGCCCAATTCCCAAGCTTTTCATATAACAATGATACTTTGTTGCCATTTACACTGCAGTTACGTTCAGAAAATATATAAATAACAGCAGTCGCACTAAAAAAGAGAATTAAATGGGATATTTTGGCATTTATCAAAGGAACGATAAATTAAAAACTAAAAGATTATCTACACACATACATTCATTGATTGTTAAACTTTTTAAATATTATATTGAGCAAAATCATGAATACTTATTTACTGGAACTGGAACTGGCAGCAGAATGGTTACAAGTATTTTTTAGTCAAATTGCTATCCCATTGTTTATAGAATTGAAAATTCTTTTAGTTATGCGAACCATCAATTTTGTATAGAAAAATTTGAGACCCACTAAATAATAAATATACAAGTGATAATATATCGATAGACGCCTTTATAAATTGTACACATATGTCAGTTATTAGTAAAATATTTTGTACAAGAAGAAAGAAAAACATTTTTAATAAAGAAAATATTTTTAATAAAAAAAGTATTTTTTTATTGACTTCGCTGTCATAATTATGTCACATTTGTACGAACATTGGATTGGATTGAAATTGGATTATTTTAACTTCAAATCACTCTGAATATTAATTTTTTTCCCTACATTTATTTTAAAAAAAACTAAAGATGAAGAAAGTCTCTTACACAATTTCAGATCCTGAGTCATCTTCCCTTGAAGATAATTTCAATATTTTTTATGGTATTTTCTTCAAAGGGGCTTCTGATCCATTGGATTTCATCTTTAATTTTAGGCAAGAAGTTCTTCAGAAATATGAAAATGCTTAATTAATGTTCCAGTTAAAAGATTTCTCATTTATATGAAAATTAAAATGTTTAATCAGAGTATAAGATATCAGTACAAAATCATTAGTATAAAATTAAGATAAACAACTTTAAATTACCCGAGATTTGAGGCTAAAGATTCAAGTGTTCTTTAAGGTAAAAGTCCCAGTAGTTGACACATTAAGGATTTATTCGTACGTTTGTTAAAATGGCTTGGACTGGATTCGCATTAGGGGAAACTTTTAATTAATTATCGCTGCACACACTATTCCCCTATCATAATGTGACAAGAATTACATTAATAATGGAATGTGAAATTTTTATTTTTATTTCTAAAATAAAAAGACACTGGTGCAATAGTTGACACCAAGCCAAAACGAGAGCATTTAGTAGTTGACACACTTTATTTTCAATAGTTGACACACTTTATTTTCAATTGTCGACACACTTTATTTTCAGTAGTTAACATATGCTTTGAAGCATGAGAAGGTTTAATAAATGAATTTATGTCTACTTTGTATGAATACAGGAATATACATAATGAAAGTTAAACCGATCATGACGTCACTGGTGCTGTACATGATAGTTCATATTCCCGTCCCTAGAGAGCACTGCTGCAGGAATAAACATATTTTGATCTTTTATCGCCTGTGTTTCTCTTGTTAACTTATTTTTTCTATATACGTGTCAACTACTAGTGTAGTGTCAACTACTGGTACTCTTACCTTAATTGATTTCTTTTTCAGTTTGTAATTCCCAATCTCCTCAAGTCGTCTTGTACTTGATCTCTCAATTTAATTCTTGGGCTAGAGTCACTAGAGTTTTCTTCAAGGAGTTTTCCAGAGATTCTACTTTGCTCCATTCTCTCTCTTGACCAAACCATTGAATTCTCCTTCTTATCTCCGTGACAATATCTAATGTTTTGTAAAAATCAAAGTTTTTTAAAAATTTGTTGTAATTCTTCAGTCACCGACTACACATACTGCTCCATGCAATATTATTATGAAAATAGTTGCATGCAGAACTCTCAATGAGTGTTATAGTGCAATACTTAGTGTGTTAAAAAAAGCAGTTATTGATTTATGGCTGAGCTGAATGTCGTATGTATTTGGGAGGTAGTGCTTACTATATTATCTTTCTAGAAAAGTTTTTCAGATAACAACGCCTGCATTTCCTATTCTTTTAAACATCATCCGTACAATGTAATATGCTGTTTTATGTCTCCTTCCCGCAAATGTCGTAAAATATCTTACGACCTTTTGGAGAAGTCTAGATTTGGAGAACGAAGCCGAGGGGAGAAAGATGTGCTTGCGAAGGCGGAAAATTGCTGTAACAAGTAAAATCAGTCTATTGGATGTGGAATTATAAAGAAAACTTTTATTTCAAAGAGAATAGCGAAATTAAATTTAGAATTGATTGAAGATGTTGTAAGAAAAAGCATATGTATCAAGTTATATATTTCTGGACAATGAAGCTGTTTCGAGAAATTGTGCTATTGATCTTCATTGATCTGGATTGGTTTTGATTTTGAGCAGCCGGTTTTTATTTGCTTTATTAAATGACTGAATAGGTGAATTTCAGTGCATTGAAATGTCATATGTAATAACTTTGGGGCATTGGTTTTGTTTTTCCGTTTCTGCGGTCATATTTTGCACAAAACGGCTAATTAGACAGCGATCTACTGTTTAAAGTGGATTCCAAACCACAACAAACATCCAAGCCGCCAAACATACAAACATCGAACCCGCAAACTACTTACCTGAAGACGAGAGCCCTAGATAATTCAGCCAAGAGTCGGCTAAATTTGGAGTATTAATTTACAGAGGAATTTTGAGTATACAGTGCAGCCTTCTTCCCACATATTAGTAATTTTAATTTAATAGTAATATTTTTAAACTTGATTGATATTTGAACAGATATGTTTTTAATAGTTTATGATTATCTATAGGTTGATATAAGTTAAAATGAATAAATATAAGTTAGTGACACATTGCATACAGTATACCTAAATACTTTACTAAAGTGGAAGTTTTTTGAGTTATACTGGAGATCAACTAAATGGAGTTCTTGTAGTGGGAAGGCAGCAAGAAATATAGATGAGTAATATGGAATAAACAGGGGTGTTTTTTAGCATGAAAAGTAAAATAATTGCAAGCCACGAGTATTTATCAAAATAAAAATTTTATTGACAAGATCGAGATATGTCTGTGATAATAGCAGTTGTTGTATTTAAATAACTGGTAATGAAAATATTAGAAACCTAATTGAGATTTTACTTTGGAGGTTTCAGTTACGTAGAGCCTGTTTCTGTTGCCTGGAGTTTAGCTTGATATGTTGCGAATGTTGTCTGTTTTTATCTTTAGTTTCTGTATCACCCATATGCGTATTATTAATCAACAAGGCAGCACAACGCGCAGTTGGAATCTCGAGGTTCTTGACTGTCTTCATGAGATTTCTCCAGATAATGGATTCGTCATGATAGACCGACAGCAGGAACTTGAAAACGAATCCTCATTGGTCTCCTGACCCTAAACGCTTTAGATATTTTCTGTAGTATTAAAGTAAGAACAATGCTCACATGACTTTGTATTATGTCTCGCTAGGTCTTGATATGTTGCGATTATTGCCTGTTTTTATGTTTAGTTTCTGTATCTGTATCATCAAGATGTGTGTTATTAATCAACAAGACAGCACAACGCGCAGTTGGAGGTTTTTGACCATCTTGAAGAGATTTCTCCAGATCGTGCATTAGTCATGATTAAAGCCCGGAAGTTCAGGCAATATAAAATGCAAAAATAGGCAGGCAAAAAGGCATTTATAAAGCTTGAAATAGGCACTTGAAAAAGGCACTTAAAATTGGAGCAAAATGGTAGTTGTTAATGCCTGAAAGCTCATATAGGTATCCAAGGTATAAAAACAGTTGCTAGAAGCATCCGGTATACCTACATATTCATTTTACTCGACTGTCGTAGCAATAGTACAAAAAAAGTGGACATAATTGCACAAAAAAACTCAACTGCGTAAGTGTGAAATAAAAATTGAAAACTCATACTTACAATAACATTGTATGCAGATTTATTCTGATGATTGGTTGTTGTTGTTGCACATCACAATTAGATGCTTTTTCAAATTTTCAAAAGAGAAATTTTGTCTCCTGTCAGTCAATATAGTTTTAAACAAAGAGAAGGATCTTTCTACTTCGACAGAGGTTATGGGCGCGTACCTAAAACAACTTGCCATGGTAGGAGATATGGTAAGTTCAACTGTAGTATCACCAGAAAGTACTTTTGCAATGTCCTTGATGCATTCAAAGTCTG
>Ga0115856_100918_pt1 | contig 10137 bp, 3 predicted proteins | sample InSIn4gowninarea_FD_83870 | JGI IMG/M metagenome (GOLD analysis project Ga0115856, IMG submission 83870)
TAAGTAAAGCAGAGCATGATTAAGTAAAGCAGAGCATTATTAATTAAACAGAGCCTGATTAATTAAGTAAGCAATAAAGCATAAAAGCAAAGTGTTATAATTTACTATAAGGGAACACAAAGTTTGCCTTAAATTTCTTTCATTGGTTTTTGTACGCGCAAAACATATCAGTGGTCATTAAAAAAATTTAATCATTGATTAGATTTGAGCTCTTTGATTGTTTGTTTCATCATTATGGGTGACTATTCATGACTACCTTAGATGAAAGAAAATCTTCTACAAGGAAAAATATATTGTAACATAAAATTAACTTATTATTTTGTCTATAGATGGCAGCATCGAATTATATGATTTTCTGTCAATGGCTATTTTGCTAAACTGAAAAACAAACATAGCAAAGCACAAATAATAATCAAGGGAGCAAACAGCCGAAAACGAACAGAACGAAAGATCATGGATGGATGGATGATGAAAACCCACGTGACTTCGAAACAGCTGTTTGTTCCTCTGTGTTTTATTTGTGCCTTTCTTACATTGTCTTTTCAGCTTAGTATTAACTAACACAAAGGATATGTTCACCTTTTTTACCTATAATAACTGTTTTGTTTCCATACCGATTGAACAACGCAATTTTCCTAGAAGCGATGAAAAGGTACTTCCCAAATGCTCGATTATTGCGTTAACAGATAGTTTCTTGCCTCCTTCTTACTGATTTTGATCATGCGTGAAATTATTTTTTATTTTTATTGTTGTTGTTGTTCCTTATTGTTCCCTATTTTTTATTTTTTTCCTTTAATTTTATTCTGAAACCATATATGGTAGTCACACTTTTAATAATGATTATAAACTTTAAATAACTTAAATTTACAACCCCTTGGAATTGAAAACAGCTTTAGTTTTAGATCTTTTTATGTAAAATCCTTAGCGTTCTAAAAAAACACAATTGATCTGAAAATGTAGCAGACATTCAGTTTGTAACCCTGTGGGACTGCACTACATACTACTTTCGTTCATTTCTTGCGCAATATCATATAAGAATTATTCTTGAAAACACTCGAAGCCTGTTATATATGTTTTGATACAGTCGAGTCTCGATAATCCGAGTTGATTGGGACCGATATCAACTTGGAATATGCGGACTACATAATAAGAAAAATTGTCGTCTTTAATTTTTTGACAAAAATATATGGCATTTTCCTGCAACATCAGGCTAGATATTGCCTTCTCCTTTTGTTGAGAAAACCACATCAAGAGAGCTTCACTTGTTTTTATATAATCACTTTCGCGCAATGTTCTACTATTTTTAAGCGATCATCGGGTGTTAAAACTCTGGTACTACACTTTACAATTTTTTGTATTTGAAAACTTGTAACCCTCTGTACTCCACTTTACAATTATTTTGCACATTGTTTTCTCCAGCCACTTACTGTCATTTCTCCAACACCTTTTACAATCTTTTTAATACTTTCTTCTGCATCTAAACATTATCAAGTTCACCTTTTAACAACTAAAGAAAAAGACACGTATTTCCTTTTACCGCTCATTCTTCGCACAAACTTATTTGTCTTACTTCTATGAGTTCTCTTACTAGAATGACACAATTGCCGGACGCTGTCACACCCCTAAAGAGAACAAAATCTCTCTTCCCCACTTTCAGGTGTGACACCCCTCAGAAGCAAAAACAGACCGAAACCAGAATGGCAAATTGAGAAGAAAAACGAAAATTCCAACAAAAACTGACCGCCAACTCAACGTGTGACAAATTTTAAGCGCTTAACGAGAGAAAAAAAAAACATTATTTAAAGATACCTCGGATTAACAGAACTCAGATTAGCGGGACAATGCTGAAATTCTTCCTGTTTCGTTTGTGCGTTCGAAATGCGTTTGTTTTCGATACCACTGATTCGTAAATTTTTGTTGATGCTATAAAAAAAAATAATTCTATATAAAGTTTGTGTTTTTTAATTAGAACATGGCATGATGTCATCAGAGCAGTTACATATTCAATTTTTTACAATACCAAATATGTGTAAATTTATGAAAGGTACATTCGAAGATTTATGTAAATAATAAAGGGATTAAAAAATTTATGCTAATACCTAAAAATCAGAAAGTTTTACTTTAATTTCTGGCTCATGCTTCGTTTAAACATCACAAAAATAAACTCAATCCGTGTTCCATGTTCTTGAAATTACAAAAACACGTAATGCTTACAATGTTTGCTAAAGAAAAACATGCATCGTAAAAATTTGCTATCGTAAATTCCATAAACAGTTTTTTTTAGTATTGCAAAAAACCTCAAGCAAAAAAAATGAAAGTTTTCTTAGATTATGATTTATACTTCTTTTCAAAAAATTATGGACTTGAAAAATGTCTTTAAAATTTTGCTTTTGTGTTTCTTCAAAATATATTTTGTAGCAGAGAAAAGTTCTTGTTCAAGACATATGCTTTTATTTTCTGAAAAAAGAAAAATCCCACATAACAATTTTATAACAAAGTTTTGACAAGAAATATTTTTTTAAAGTTCTCTTAAAAAAATTAAATGTGTGAAAATTAAATATTTTTATGCTTGTAAAAAAATTTATTTTAGGGGGCCCCAGTTTTCTTTCTTAATGGTATTAAATATTATTTTTTGTCATTTGCAATATTTCATGAGTTTTTCTTTGTATACATGAACTTCATTTTTCTGATTTTCAGGTATTATTGCATATATTTTTGTTTGAATATTTTTCATGTCAGTTAAACTGTTTGTTAATATTTCAAGTTAAATGGTTCTTTTTAATCCGAAAACCATATTTATGTTAATGAAAGGGAGAGTACGCTTAAATATGTGTTAATGTGTATGCTTCTCTTTTGTGAGAAAAAATTCAGTGTAAAATATACAGCACACATAAAAAGCTGTAAAACAAAGTTCAAATATTAAAATCTATTTTTAAAAAAAACTTTATTTTTATGGCAAGTATTAAGAGATTTAAGTAAAATGAAATTTTAGAATTTTGTTACCATTATGTTCACTAAAGAAATAAATTAAATTCTATATATAGTTTAGTTATTTATACTATTTCTCTCGATAACCAAAATATATAAAAATTGTTTCTAAAAGAATTTGAAATTTTATGGAAAGGTTTTGAAACTGGGGACCACCAAATAAATTAACTATTTAGCATCGTATGTTGTAAGTCGGGCTCTGCATTAAGCAACTCATTATTTGTAAGGTGACCAATCGTCCTCCTTTAGGGAGGACAGTCCTCCTTTTACAGGTTTTGTCCTCCCTTAAAAAGTGTCCTCCTTTCTATCCTCCTTTATGATATTTTAGAACTAATCTGTTAATCTCTGTATCCAGAGATACCGTGATAAACTGTTACGCATCGTATGACCGTAATGCATTTTTTCTCTAAACATGAACCGACTGATGGCTGAGTTGACTAGGGATCAGGGTCTTCAGTTCAACATTTGTGGGTTCGATTCCTGTCCCAGGCTTGGGTGTTTGTGGTGGTTCTGTATCCACTTTAAACAGTAGTTCCTGGTCTAATTAGTTTCCTCACCTAGTATGCAAACAATGACTATAGAGCTTCAAACCAAACTAATATATTGAAGAATGGTTTGAAACAAATATCACAGGAAATAACAGTTTTTAATGCATTTTTTTTTTTACTTCATCGCAAGTAAATTGGGTAGATATTGAAAACCGTGTTGCGTTTTTATTAAAAGAATTACCTGATACTAAAATCGATAACAGTTTTTTGTTTGAAGAAATTAGAACACTAAATGTGCATTTAATTTTTGAAATTAGAAAAATGTGAAAATCAACATGTTGAAATTGATAAAAGGTGGGTGGAAATATTTAACCATTTCAAAAATGAACACAATATATACAAGAAAATTTAGTTATTCTCGATGAATTTATGCTAATAAAATTAATGCCTGAAACTGCCCTGAAACTAATGCAGCAGTTGAAAGAAATGCGATTGACAAATGAGAAATCAAGATTGAATGTTGATATTTCAGGCGTTAAAATTCATTGTGGCGAACTTACCATACAGTTCAATATGAAAGATATTTCATGTTCCGAAATAATCAATATATTGTTAGAAAATGATATATTGATAAAAAAATATTCATTCAATTAGAAATACTCACTTAATTAAATAATTAACAGGGATATAAGCGTAATTAGTATATTTTTGTTTGAATTTAATAAAATGTTTCATTTATTTACATCATACATTTTCCTTAAATTTTTTGTCCTCCTTTTCAATATAAAAAAATTGGTCACCTTATTATTTGATAACTGAAGAAAGTGAAAAATGTTACCTTGATGCAATGTATGTAACATAATCCTTTAAAAAGTATTACAGATTGGTTGAATATATCCTTTACATTGCTAAAGATTTGCCCTATGTCATTCTGGAAGATAGATTCTTATTTCCCTTTTTCATCTTCAGTTAGGAAATACAAAAGCTTTACGGCAACTTCGTTGCTACTTTCTAAAAAACAACCCAATATTATCTGTTGACAGGGGATTATTGCTGATCACAGCAACTTCTCTGTTGAAGCAGTGATATGCAGCCGAAGTGAGATAGTAGCCACAAGCGATCCTTCGATAAAAGAATGCATAAATTTGACTTTTAATGGAGTTTATATTAATATCGCAAGACATTCTGTGACCTTTTACAAATTTAATAACATAGTTTTATGTATACAAAAAATGACAAACATAACCAAGTTTAATAACCAATACTTTTTATCAAACATTTTAAAGTAAAACTTCAATTATAAAGCCCCTTCATGCATTAATTATGCTTACAAAAGTTACTTACGTTTACTTACGTTCATGTAGTTTAAAATAGTTTTCTTTTTTCAATGTGAGGCACCTTAGCGATTTTGTGTCAGCAAACTGGCTCTAAGACCTAGGGGTTACCCTTTTCGTCAGCCGACTTGTAAGGGGGCACACATTGGGCAACACGTTGTTGCCCCTAAAGGGACGGCACAGGAGAGCATTGCATACCTCATCCAAGATTCGGATCTAGACTCATGACTGAGGAAGTGAACGTATTATCCACCATGCACGTAAAATACCGAATTAAAAATATTGAATTAGTTTATTAGATACACAGATAGTATCGAGTATTGCATGCATGGAATTATTGAATGTATCGAAAAACTGCAGCCGGTCCTTTCAATTCGTTATCAATATTTTAAAGTACATTAGCCTCTAAATAAAAATACTAAATATTATTATTAGTTTCATCAATCTTTGCAAATATAAAACATCAAACGAAATGTAACCCTCGGCAATATAGTCTATCGACAGATTTGCAACACACAAATTTTAGCAAGCTACATGATTCTATTCATTTACTCTACAGAAAATCATCAATGACAAACCTCCCAATAGGAGTAATGTCAAAGCTGACACCTTTCCTTTTTCATCATTCGACAAAAGCTGTTTTAAACTAAAAGGAAAAGATATCCTCTTTCATTTCTTGTCGCGAGATGAAAGCCGAAAGAGAAAGCACGCTTGGCAAGTAAGTCTCAGTTCCTTTCTATTTGCGACTCTTTGATTGGATGACGGGAGCAAAGATTTTTTGTTACATGTTGTGACACACGATAGGAAAATATATTAGTGAACTATGACCCCTGCCCTGTCTCGGGGGTGGGGTGGGTGAGGAAGGAGTGAGGGAAAGCAATTCGGCCGTCTACTCTCCGGCGGAATTGGTTCCAGGACTCTGTCAATATTTTCGTTGTCAGCGGGCGCTGATTTATGTCGATTGCGGTGACTGCCTTTCAGTTATAAAAGCGTCGGCTTCCTCGCTGTCGTAGATAGTTATTTTGGAAATAACCTGCAATTATTTTTGTCCCGGACACTGTTTAATTGCAGATGATTTCCTCGATGAAAAAGGATTTAAAACGCGTAAAATCATATCTTATTTTTACTTTTTCTTCTCAATTTGAATTCTGCGGAAACTAAAGTCATAAGTAACTTAATTTTTTTTTAATAGTAGTTTTTATATTTCTGATTTAAATATTTGATTCTTTAATAAATGAAGAACAGCTGTTCGAAACAGAACTGTATAATATTTACCTAAGTAATAAAAGATGTAATTAAAAAGCCTTAATATAATATTATGATGCGATTAAATTAACGAAATAAGGCAAACTATAATTTGAGAACAGAATAATGCGATTGTGTTCAATGGATGATATTAAATGCGTTATTGAAAACAATATAATTTGCTTTCCTGCAGTGACACTCTAGTATAGCAGAAAAACAAAATTTACAGATAATATATTGTTACGTCTGGACGGCCAATGTGTTTGTCGTTGACAAGTTGACGACTCGGGTTCTGATTAGAGTGAAAAACGGGCCTTTATTACGAGCCTGGCCTCGTATAATCACCAGTTCGCTTGAAATATAAGTACAGACGGCCGATACTGCCGCATACACACAGGGATTTTCTTACAAAGTTTCTCAAACAATCAGAGGGTCAGGGTCCAGGCTCCCTGAGTCAGAATCAAGAACGCAGGAACAGGATTCCAGGCACAACACTGCAGAATCCAATCCACGGGCGATCACAAACGTCGTATCGGAAATCGCCACGGAATCGCCGGCACACACGTTTCTTGATGAAGTTACTTCGACTTCCATACGAAGCGTCTAGCTTCCAGGGGACGTCGCTCTCCCCAACGTGGTCTACGACTTTCCTCGGAAGGACCACTTGTCCACAGGAACTCTCCAAGGATCTCTGCGATCACAGGGATGAACGTTCCAGACGACTTGACTCGCTTCAGGGGCTATGTCACTCCCCAACGAGAAACACCGTCGCAGAAAAATCAACCTCTCTCTTGCAGAGGTATCGCGGGAAAATCAGATCTCTCTCTCAAGAGCTAACCAAATCTCGGGTCTTCACACAAGGCTACGCGTCTTCAGACAAGACTCTCCGTCTTCCAACAAGACTGTCGTCTTCTTAGAAGACTACTACTCAGGGCCTGGGAAGGCGGTCTTATATACCCTCCGATTGCTCCACAAGGAATGCTGGGATTTACTGGAATATTAATTCCTTGTCTAGACCGTTCTAAAAACTTCCATATAGTAATCCAATTGTAGCTTCGTTAATTTTGGTCCTAGAACTTCGGGACTTGGCCTGCTCTAGGTAAGATTTTGGCGCCAAATTTGGTCAACAAGCTCGCCAAGTTTGCCAATCGGCGATGATTTTTATCGCCAAGCCTATTGTTTCAGAGAAGGTAAAGAATATTTTGGTAATGAAATAGAGTTGGCCATACAAACTGAATATGGCTAGATGGTAAAAAGCTTTCAGTATACACAGGTAATGTTTTTTACAGCAAGTTCTAGATGTTTTGGTTATAAAAGATGATGAGGAACTCATTACCACTGTGCCTCAAAATCTTTTTCAGTTATCTCCTCACAAACTTTCTTTATGTCCGACAAATCCCAAGGAAGAAATACTTACGTTTAGTGGGTCTTGAATATTGGCTCCATGTCTGAATTTCTGACATCTGAATTAAGTTATATGGAAGCTGAAACTGTAGATCGAGATATTTCTTCCAGGAACACAGATTCCATTTATAAGGAAATTTAAAAATCTATTGCTCTCGAGAAACTTTCTAAGTTTGCTTCTTTAGGACATGTAACATAGTATATAACGCAATGATAATAATATGTAACGTAGTGCTCATAAGATGTAACATATAGTGCTCAAAACTCTAAGCGCTAAAATTCTAAAATTCTTCTACTTCACCTTTGCTTTCTCTCCTGTGAATAAAATACAATTTATTAATCTTAATGATCCCATTAATTGCATGAATATGTTACGTATATTTATAAAATCTATTGCCAATGTGGTAAGTCTACATTGATCAGATAATAAACAGATTTTAAAACAACCTTTGAAGGAACATAAAAGTTCTGTTAGAAAGCAGGGGGGGACGAAAAGCGTTCTTTCATAGCTTAACACAGCTAATTCACCGGCCACGGGTATGAATTTTCCTCAGCGTAAATTATTCAACAATGTTCTTTAAATCTCTCTAAATTTATAATTACGGGAAGCTTTCCATATCCTGAATAATTCCAACACTTCAGTCAATGCTCCTTCAAGTACACTTTATTTATCAGAGGTTTGGATATCCAATTTTTTCCTTACATTTTTTGTGAGCCAACTGCGGCTGAATGCCTAACGCTCTGGTCTTTAGTTTAGCTATTTGCGGGTTCGATTCTCGCCTCAAGCTTGAGTGTTTGTCGTGCTTTGCAGCCCACTTTAAACAGTAGGTCCCGGTCTAACTAGCCCTCGTGGGTAAAAAATGACCGTAAAGCGACAAACCAAACCAAACCTTACTTTTTTGTTTTTACTGTACATAGGTGGCAGCACGCATTTCTTTCAAGCATCTTTAACGGAGCTCCGCTACCATGGCTATATAAATAGCTCTTGGTCGTCGTGTCGGGTTTGCTGAGGCCACCTTGCGTAGATTATAAGATTTACTCAAATTCATGTTAGAAAACCTGTCGTGAAAATGTCGCAATATGCGATATGTAGTAATAGGCCCATCAGGGATTTATGAAAAAGAAAAAAAAAACGAATGTCTATGCCAATGCAATCGGGTTCACCATTTTCATTCTTTTCGATTTTCGCAGACAATGAAGCGCAGACCCACGTGACTTCGAGACAGCTATTGTTATTTTAATACTTTGTTTTTATCTTAGACTTACTAGTATAAAGAATCCATTTACCTTTTTACGTATTGTAACGTATTTCGACATTAATAAGCATTTTATTAACACCTTCTGATTATTAGACATTTTGGCCTATCCAAAGTTAGATGGCACGTTTACATCTTATAAGTCAGACTCTACGGAAACTGCATGATAATAGAAATGTCTTAGAACGAAGTGGCAAAAGCCACCAGGGGCGCACGCAGAAGACTCTCCAAGGGGGGATCCAAAAATTAAAATTAGAAGGGTACGCATAAACATGACTGACTATATAGGATAACTTTATTGCCATTTAATTTCAGACGTAGTCATTTTTAATTAAAACAGTTAGACGTTTTAATTGAAACATAGAAAATAGTTGTTTTAATTAAAAAATTAGTATCTTCTTTTTTCGCGGGCTTTCTTTGACTTGTTTTTTAACATAAAACTTGAGATATGAGTAATACAAATTTTGCTTCAATTTTTTTATTGTTAAATATATTTCAAAACATTTTTGGTGATTCTTTATTCCTGGGTGTGTTTCTCAGTATGAGTGTATTTCTGTACAAGGACTTCTGAGTGTATTCCTCAAAATATTCATTCACAGGATTCCAGGTCTTGCCAGCTTCAGAAACAAGTTTGCCAGTTGTTCGATTGTGGTGCATGCCAACCTCGAATGGACACAGTAAAGCGCAGTATTTACAGTATGCCCCATCCTTAACTTTTGAATTGCATTACCAGTTACATTTTTCAGACCATGTTTCTGAAATTTTATTTTTTTTCGTTTAACTTCAGTTAATGTAAATTTCTAAGAATTAATGCTAAAAATACCTATATAAAAGAGAAAAAAAGCTTTTTTTTTTCAATTTATCGATAAAATCAATATATTTTTAGGGGGATCCGGACCCGGTGGACCCTCTCCATGTGCGTGCCCCTGAAAGCCACTAGTATTTACAAGTCATTGAACGAAAATAATAAGGACACAAAAATATAAAGGTAAAAATACTAAGAATAACGATAAAATAGGTTTTTCATTTACAAACAAAATAAATGTTTCTAACGGCATGTGTGTAATCGTAGTAACATATAGTGCGCACATTTCTTTCCAGAAGACTACGAACTTATCCGTTAAGCGTTCATTATGTCAAATATTTATCCTCCAAACACAAGATATTTAAAGCTAACATGCTATCCAAAATAGCTTTCAAGCAAACAAACACCATTTTTGATAGAAAATATTGATCAAAATCTACCGTGTTATACCCAATACGTCATCCAGATTATTTGTTCGGAGCCTGGGCTTTAAAAATCATTCCAGCACAAAGCAAACATTTGTGAACTGGATTGAATGGACATTTTACTTCGATATTGACTTAGTATTTATTGAGTACTGAATGTGTGCGTGTGCCTACATGCCTTAAATGTAATTT